>JAABUT010001480.1_pt1 | contig 26589 bp, 25 predicted proteins | sample 5559281 | NCBI WGS metagenome assembly JAABUT01 (sample SAMN10711880, study PRJNA513359) | rock metagenome | isolation source: Antarctica rocks | place: Antarctica: Victoria Land, Ricker Hills nord | collected 2016-01-04
TAACCCTAACCCTAACCCTAACCCTAACCCTAACCCTAACCCTAACCCTAACCCTAACCCTAACCCTAACCCTAACCCTAACCCTAACCCTAACCCTAAAGATTTTATCATTCTACATCATCTCAAGAGCTTTCTTCAGAATATGAATAATAGACAGCAAGTCAATTATCAGCTTTGAAGCAAACATTGCATGATCATCATCAAAGTCATTGTCACATCTGAAAAGCGCATTACTTCTCTGTCAGCAATGATGACTTTGATAATCAAATATGTCAAGTTGACTATCTTTTTTACATTTGAATCAGTCAGATCATTTATCGTTTGCTATATTTGCAAAACTTCAAATCACTTGTCAAAGAACTGTTCTCAGAACAAGATTGACATTTTTGCTTCTTGAGCTTTCACTTTTCGTCTACATGAAATCATCATTTCAAAGAATAAAGAGAATGAGAAAATGTCTTCTTTCGAAGATAATGAGACAAAAAACTAGAAACTTTCATCAAAGATGCAATGAAAGATGTGTTAATTTCTTCAATGACAAGCATGTCAGATGATTCTTTTGCTTTTGAATCTTTGATTATTGAATGTATACTTTCTAGCAATGAAATTAGTTACTCATTGAAATCATTGATAAACATCGAAGCTGCTGACTATTTGTTCATTGATGAAGTGATTGTGCAGATTGTTTATGATCAGTTGCAAATTGAACTTCTGACTTTGATCAAAATGAAGTCAATTCGAGAATTTGATGATCATTATGTTAAAAGACTCATTATTTATGTCATTTATTCAAATCTGACTGTTCAAGATCATATGATTGACACAGCTTCTATATTGATCACTCGATTAAATTAACATCAAATGATTCTTGAAAAAACATGAATGAACAAAATCAATCTAGTAATTGATATGCAAATTGATTTTCTTCAATTTTCGAATTTCATCTCTAATCATAAATCAATTGTTTTACTCACAAGCAACAAGATAATCATGAAGCAGAAGAGTTTGACTTCTACTCATATATTGAAGAGATCTTTCACTACATCTTAATTCAATCTGAAATCATTCTCTTTCAATCAATTCAATGAAAAGTCAATTAAACTAATTGAACAGTTAAAATTGCATGATGCAACTTTAATTAACGTCAAAAATTCTAAATCAATGTTCAGTCTGAATTCATTCTCTTTCAGTTCAATGAACATAGCAATGATAGAAGCAGCAACATATAGAATGTTAGTCAAATGATCAGATGTCAAGATCTTTGCTGTTATCATCTTGAAAATCGATTGATTCATAACTACAGTTGAAAACAAGTCTGAAGAAGTGAATCTGCATAAGCTTTCTCATGCTGAAATTCTTAAACAAGTCAAGATTAAGCTTCTCTCTGAATATCACAATTATTTAGATATCTTCGATTGAACAATGATTGATCAGCTATCATTGCATCATTTCTATGATCACAAAATTGAATTGATCGATGAAGAAACATTCTTGCGAAGCAAACTATATCAGATGTTCGATCACAAGCTTCAAAAGATAAAGAAATATCTGATTAAACATCTGAACAAAGAATTCATTTTCTTCAGCTTCGCATCATACATCTCGCTCATCTTGTTCATTGAAAAGAAAGACGAAAGTCTGTATTTCTGCATCAATTACAGAAAACTCAATGCTTTGATCAAACGAAATCGCTATTCTTTGTCATTGATAGACGAAACTTTCACTTGTATACAAGAAAGCAAGTATTTGATTCAATTGAACATCATTGTCATGTTCAACAAGCTATGCATGCACTCAGATAGTGAAGATTTGACTATCTTTATTATCTTCTTCAACTTATACAAATATCATGTAATGCTCTTTGAATTAATCAATGAATCAACATTTTATCAACACTATATGAACGATGTATTGTTTGAATATTTACATCAGTTTTGTCAGATCTATCTAGATGACATTATCATTTACAGCAAGATCTTGAAGAAACACAAGCAACATGTACAATTAATCTTAAATAGACTACAAGAAGCTGATCTACAAATAGACATTGATAAATGCAAGTTTCATGTTCAGAAAATCATCTTTTTAGAACTTTTGATGTCAATCGAGAGACTTAAGATGAATTCATGAAAGATGCAAGCAGTTGTTGATTGATCTACACTCAATAATCTCACTCAGATACAGTTCTTCATTGACTTTTGCAATTTCTATCAATGTTTCATCAAGAACTTTTTGAAGATTGTTTGTTCAATGATTCAACTCACTCAAAAGAAGATCATATTTGAATGAAACAAAGTCTGTCAAACTGCATTTGATCACATGAAAAGATGTATGACTGAGACTTTTATACTTCGTCACTTTGATCAGACTTGCAATTTCATTCTTGAAATTGACTCATTCAACTACGTCAACGATGAAGTTCTGTCTTAATATGATGATGAAGATGTTCTACATTCAATTGTCTTCTATAGCAAGAACATGTCTTCTGCTGAATGCAATTACAAGATATACAATAAAGAATTGTTGATCATAATTTGAGCTTTTGAACATTGATGATTCAAACTGAAGCTGATCAACATTTCTATCAAGATGTTCATCGATCATCAAGCGCTCATCTCATTGATGAAAGACAAGAAGTTGAATCAATGACAGATGCGTTGAGTTCAGAAGTTAACTGATTTCAACTTCAAGATAATGTATCAATCTGATAAACAGAACATTAAGATCAATGCATTAACTTGTTGAGCTAACTTCATATTTAGAGATTTCAATGATGAATGCATTTGATATCAAAGAACTACTATTTTGATATTGAATTGAATGAAGATCGTTGATCTAAAGAAGAATAATGATTAATCAATTTATAAACAGATTCTTGAGATTAATGAAATCGATGAGAATTGTACGTTACTTCGCGAAGCAATAGCAAAAGATGAAGCACAATATGAAGATATCAAATTGAAGAATTATTGAACTCAGAATGAAATTTTGTATCATGATAATCAGCTATGAGTTTCATTCAACGAGCTTCTACAAATGAATCTGATTCGTGAGATACATGATCAATTGTCGATTGATCATTCTGAAATTACTAGAACAGTGAAGATCATAAAGCGAAATTACTATTGATTTTCTATGCGAAAAACGATAGATTGATATATTCAAAACTGCTACATATGTCAACGTTCAAAGACATCAAGAAATAAATCAATTGACTTGCTTCAATCTCTATCTATATCTGAACAGCGATGACAGAACATAGTCATGAACTTTATTATTGATTTATCTGATTCATACGACTATAATGCTATTCTGACTGTCATCTGCAAATTGTTGAAAGAAAGACATTATATCTTTTGCATCATTGATGATGAAGTTATCACAGTCGAAAAGACAGCTGAAATGTTGCTTCAATGAGTATATTGAACTTAGAATTTACTCAGCTTCATTGTATTCAATCAAGATTCTCAATTCATCTTTATTCTTTGAAAATTTCTTTGCAAACGACTGAGCATTTCTCTTCAATTGTTCATCATCTATCACTCTCAGATTGATGATTAAAGCAAACAAGTCAATCAGAATGTTGAGTGATATCTTTGTTTCTTCTGTTCATACATGCAAAACGACTGATTCAAGTGACTATTTATGATTGAGTTTGTTAACAATAACATCTTGTCTTCAATCATCTTCTTGATTCTCTTTTTCATGAACAAGAGTTTTCATTCTTGTATGAGCTTCGACTCTGACATCATCAAGTATGAAAGCATTCGCGAATGCTTGCAGATTAATCGAGTCAAGAATATATTTGATCAAATGAACAAGACATTGATCTTTGCTTGTGAAGCTCTGATCAAAATACAAAAACAAATGATAAATCAAGCTAATAAGCATAGAAAGAAGATCAATTATAAGATCGAATCAAAGATGTTTCTGAATGAACAAAACATCATTACAGCAAGATTTTTCAAAAAATTGAATGACAAGATGCTTGACTCATTTCAGATCATTGAGTCTGTTGACTCATTCTATAAGTTGAAACTATCAGAGACTATGCATATACATGATGTATTTCATTCAGAGTTTCTTCATTCTGTCGTTGATGATTTTCTGTCTGATCAAAAGAATGAATTTTCGAGATCAATAGTGATAAAGAATGAAGATGAATGAGAAATCAATGATATACTGAACTTTCAATGCTATAAAAGACAACTTCAATATCGAGTCAAATGAAAGAACTATGATAACAATCTCAATTGATATAATGCTGATGATGACGAGTTTATGAATGCTCAAGAGATGATTGATGAATTTCATATCAGATATTCAAGAAAAACGTACTAGAAAACAACATTCATGTGAACATGAATAGTCAAGAAGAAGAAGTAATGTTACAATTTTAATCTTCATCTATTTATCATTTAGTCTTCATCTGATTTCATTCTAATTGAGTCTAGCGAGAATCTGATCTAGAGATGATATCATTGAGACTCTGCATCATATGTGTAAAATGTCAACTCAATCAAGTTTAGCACAGAGCTGAGAAATACACATATAAGAATTGAGTTCTTTTCTGTAGATACTTTTCTTTCTTAGCATTTATTTATTAGTTAAATGACATCTCTATGACTCACTCTAGATCAATCTCTAACAGTGATAATCATTACTTCTTCGTTTCATTTCTGTTTCTCATCTGTGTTTTCTGCTTTCTTCATGATCATTGCTTTTACACTTGTCAATTTGATAACATCAACATGTTTTATTTTCATTTGCTGATTCTGTTTCTTCAAAGCATTGTTAATCAGCTTTTTCTGAGAATGATTCAATGTGAAAGATGTCAATCTGTCATCTTTTTCAATGAGTCTCATTCAAAGTCTGTTTATTTCATTCATGTATATTTTTTCTTCTGTCTTATAAATATTCAGTTGACAACATCTGATCTTTTAACATTTTATTTCTTCATAAAAGAAGCATTCTTTCATTCTAGACATTGAAAACATTCATTCACTTCTCAAAAGTAAAAATGATGATAACATTAACATTGTTAAATGAGCAGACATGACAAGTTCACATGAGATATAAACGTTAAGCATCAAGACAGATGCTGTCATGTTTTGCATGAAAAATTTAATCTTTTTTGTTGCTGTCTGCAAAGAAAGCATCATCATTTCAAACTTATTTATCATTTCATTCATTATTATATTGTTAAGCTGTGCTATTATTAAAGAATCGAAGAACTTATCTGACATTGTTAATCATTTGATCTGATATTCATTCATGAGCTTGCTGAGATCATCAAAATTCTTGATCATGATCAAGAATTTCAACAGTGCTTTGACAAAGTTGCAGTAAATCACTATTACATCATTAACTTTCTTGAAGTTCATGAAACTGAAATCTTCAGAATCAAGTGCACACTTTTGTATGATCTTTTCACTTAATATAAATGAAAGATTCTTGATAAATCAACAACATATGATATACTCATTCATCTGCTTGCATTTTATCAACAAATGCAATATGCTTTTGTATTGTTGACTGTACAACTTCAAATCATTCTTCATGATATGAGATTTATTCTTGAAGATTTTCAGAAAAATTCAAGAATTCAACTGTTGATCAATATCATCTTTCTTGTACTTCTTCTTTATCATCTTCTTCAGTTCTTGTCAGTTGAAGTCAATATATTCAATCATAATCTTGATGTTATCATCAATGATCTTGTTGCAGTATCTTGACAGCTTGCAAAATCAATCGATCTGATTCAGCTTATAATCATCACAGAAGTCTTCATATCTTTCTAGAAAATCAGTCATGTTCTTTTCTTCAAAATATGAGACTCTCAAAGTTTCAAGCAATGACATGAATGTTAAATATTTCAAAAACAACATTGTGATCATATTTATTTCTGAGCTGACTCGAGAACTGATGAGCGTAGCATTTGTGTTTACAACAGATGTTTTTAATGAGCTTGTCATTTTGTTGCTGTAAATTGATATTGAGAATTGTGAGAATGAAATACAGAATAGCAAAAATAATAAAGCAGTTAAAAAATCTCATTATTTTGTTTTTGCTTCTCAATTCATTGAAGTTCTTTTTTCTTTCTTTTGCAGTTGTTACAATTGATCAAGATGCTTTTCTTTTTTCTTCTTTTATTTGATGAACAACACTCAATTTTATGCTTTTGCTGAAACTGATATCATTTCTTGTACTTCTGTTTACATTGCTTCAAATTCATTCTTTGATTCTTGCTTTCACTGTCTGTTTCTTGCAAGTCTTGAGATCAGATGAATTTTTCTTCTGATCAAAATGTCTCTTCTGAATGTCAATCATTCGCGAAAATCAGTTTCTTTCTTCTTCACTGTTGCATCTTCGCTCAAAGAGAGACAGTTTTCATCAGCTGAAGATACACATTTCTTTTAGTTTCAACTGTGAAAACTTTGTGACTTGAATAGCTTTTGTCAATATCTTTAAGCGAAATGAAGTCGCTATATCAATTTTTCGTATTTCAGAGTCAAATTGATTTTCACTTCAAACTTTTCATAAACTCTCTGATCACTGTAAAGATGTCGTGTCACTCTTTGCTGTTCAGTCAACTATTTTACTCAAGATATCATAAAAATAATATTTTTGCATTAAGCTTCAATGTTAAGAAATAGAATACAGATGCAATATAAAAAGTTGTATTTGAGCAACAGAAAAAGCAAACAATGAACATGTGCAATGATCATGCTAGCAGAAAGATACTGTAAAACGTGTATGTTTCTGTCTTTATTTACAAGTCATCATGACATCTATATGTACATTCAAGAAACACTCTTCAACTCTTTTATCATTAACTCAGATTTCAATCTTTTTTCTCTTACTAACTATCTTGTGAGAATGATGCAAACAGTCTCACGACAACGTAGCAAAAACATTCAAAAAAGTAAGCATTGAAACTTTAAAGATAGAAACATACACAAGCTTATTACATGTTTATTTGAACATGTTACAGAACAAAATCATGCTACACAGTTAAGTCAATAATTGAACACAAGAGATTAAATAAGTATGCAAACTAATACATGTTCATTTGATGAAAGTTAATTACATCATTTCTTGCTTATTCATCATTAAGAAAATAATGCTTCTAAACATTTCAATTTAAGAAAACACAAAAATATAAATAAGATGCAAATGATTATTTCTCTCTGTAACAGTTTTAATAAGTGATAACATCATAATAATGTAGTATCATAAGAATTAAACTGATTGCATCAAGTTGAATCATTGAGATTGAGTCAAGTTCTTGACTCATTAAAACTTGATTCAAGTCAAGTTGAGATATTCAACTTAAGTATTTAAGTCAAGTTAAAAAGTTGAAATCAAGTATTGATTCAAAATTCTCAACTCAACTCATTAAAACATGAAGATAAATAGATAAATATTTTATTATGATTCTCTATTATGACTTTCTATCATGAATTTCTATCAAATAGTCTTCATGTTTTTCTATCATAGCTTCTCTTCATGATCTTTCTTCATAGCTTTTTATCATGTTTTTCTATCATAGTTCTTCTTCATAACTTTCTATCATGTTTTTCTATCATAACTTCTCTTCATGATTCTTCTTCATTGTTATGATTTTAGCTACGCATTTATGATGATAGCTATGTTGATGATTATGTTGATGACTATGTTCATGACTATCATTGATTGCTCATCACTAGACTATCAAATTGTTTTGAAGTCAACTTTATTCAAAATTAGCTTATGTTTTTCTGAGTCATATAGATAGTTGACTCTTCTTTTCTAGATACTTTTCTTTCTTAGCATTTATATACTCATTACATTATACTTATATGACTCATTCTATACTAATTTTTAACATTATATAAATGCTTCTTCATTACAGACGAAGTGAAATAATCTGCATTGATTTCTTTAAGTGCTTTTGCTAGTAGTTCTTCAACTCTCTATTGACTTTGATTTAATGACTTATGTTCATGCAGCAGCACTCATCTTTCTTCACTTGTATGCTGATCAACGAGTATAAACAAATGATTGAAATCATTCAACTAGATCAAAGATTAGTGAATTAATCATTCATTCAGATTTGCAAGAGATTCTTCAAATTTGTTGAATAATCAAACAAGATCAGTTTATGACTGCATGAAGTCTTTATCTCAAAAAGCAATCAAAGAGATCAGTCTAAAACTGCGCGAAGTCTCTATTTCAATGAGCAAATCTCAACAGTGAGTCTGCTTCAATGACATTTATCATCAATGCAATGACTCATTTACTCTCATCATTTTACTCATCAGTGAATCAATTCATTTACTCATTCATGTGCAACTAGTGAGTCTGCTACAATGACATGATAATGTCTTCAACAAAAAGCAAATCTTTGAGCTTGTTTTTATATTGAAACTTCAATAAGTTTGCTTCAATGATACTCTCAATGCAATGATCTACTCACTCTCATCACTCTATCTATCAATAAATCTGATTAAATGTTTACATGCAACTAGTGAGTCTGTCTCAATGACGAGCTCAGAGTTGATCTTTTTGATGAGCAAGTTGATCAGTGAGTCTACTTCAATGACATGATCAATGCAATGATTTACTCACTTTTATCATTCTATTCATCAGTGAATCTGATTATATATTCATGTGCAACTAGTGAGTCTGCTACAATGACATCATTTTATCTTGCATAGTGAGTTTGCTACAATAAACATTTTGATTTTATACAAGACTAAGAAAATACATTTATATGAACATGAATCATTGAAGAAAAGAAGTACTGTTACGATTCTAGCTATGCATCTATGTTGATAGCTATGTTAATGACTATGTCAATGATTATGTTCATGACTATCATTAATCGCTCGTCATTAGACTATTGAATTGTTTCAAAGTCAAATTTATTCAAAGTTAGCTTATGTTTTTCTGAATCATATAAATAGTCGATTCTTCTCTTCTAGATACTTTTCTTTCTTAGCATTTATATACTTGTTACATTACACTCATATGACTCGCTCTATGCTGATCTTTAACATTCATGACTTTTCTTCATAACTCTTTATTAAACAGTCTTCATAGTTTTCTTCATGACTTTCTATCATAGCTTTCTATCATAGTCTTTTATCAAAGCTCTCTATTAAATGATCTTCATGTTTTTCTTCATGTTTTTCTTTATGACTTTCTATCAAAAAGATAATGCAAAAAGATAATGCAAAGATGAAAAATTCAAAAAATTTCTATATTTAACTTTCTTGATGTCATATTTAATTGCTTAATGAGTCAAGTTGAGTCAATGAGTTCTAACTCAACTTGAGATGTTCAATCTAAGTATTCAAGCTGAGTCAAAATGTTTGATCTGAGTACTTAAGTCAAGTTGAAATGTAAATATGAAAACTCAATTCAATGATCAGTTTAATAAGAATTAATGAAATCAAAGATGAGAAAACTACAAAAAATGCATCATAAATATTAATATCATTTCAGCATAAAGATTGCATTTATTCAACAAAATGATGAAAATGCATAATGATTTTCAGAAAGCAGAAAGTATTCTTGCAATTTACATCAAAACTGAATGCATAAATTTGAATATTTATTTGCATTTTCAAAACTGTTAGAAATCTGTTTAAAGCAAGTCAGATAAAAGTGTCATTTAACTAAAAGATAAATGCTAAGAAAGAAAGATAATTACAGAAAAGAAGCTGATTACATATGTGTATTTCTCAGTTGATGCTAAACTCAATAAAAACTAGTCAAGATGACAAAGCGAGAATAAATCTGACAAGATTAAAAGATTGAGTCTGACAAGACTAAAATCATGATATTACTTTCTTTCTTTGATGATTTATGTTTGCATGAATGTATTTTCTGCTTGATTTAATTGATTGCTCAATCATGATTTTACAGACTCAGACTCATTAAATTCTGATTAACTGAATAGTCAAAAGCACTTCTAGCGTGATTTGTTTAAATATCAAATATGAAAATCATCAACTATTTTCTGAGCATTCATAAATTTGTTATCATCAGCGTTGTATCAATTGAAATCATTATCATAGTCATTTCATTTAACTTTATACTGAAGTCATTTTCAATATCAACGAAAATTCAATATATCATTAATTTCTCATTTGTCTTCATCATTTATCACTATTGATTCAAAGAGTTCATTCTTTTGATCAGGTAAAAGATTGTTGACAATGAAGCAAAGCAAATCAGAGTGAAATACATCATGAACATGCATAGTCTCTGATAATTTTAGCTTATATGACGAGTTGATGAGATCTAGATTGATGAAGAGATCGAGCATTTTATCATTTAACTTCTTGAAAGATTTCGCTGTAATGATATTTCATTCATTCAGAAACATCTTTGATTCAATTTCATAATTAACTTCTTTTCTATGCTTATTAGCTTATTGAATCATTTGTTTTCTTGTTTTGACTAGAGATTTGCAAGCAAACATCAAGATTTTGTTCATATGTTCAGATATATTCTCGACTTTAATCGCTTGCAAGCATTCACGAAAGCTTTCATATTTAATTGTATTGAATTCAAAGCTCATATAAGAATGAAAGTCTTTGTTTAAAAAGAAAAAGATCAAGAAGATGATTGAGAATAAAGCATTATTGTTAACAAACTTGATCATGAGTAATAGCTTAGCTCAGTCATTCTGCATGTATGAACAGAAGAATTGAAAATATCTTTCAATGTTCTGATTGACTTGTTCACTTTGATCATTGATTTGAAAATGATAGACAGTGAATAGTTGAAGACTAATGCTCAGTCTTTTACAAAGAAACTTTCATAGAATGAAGATAAATTGAGAGTCTCGATTCAAAACAATGAAATCAAGTAAATCATGTATTCAATATATTCATTGAAGCATTAGCTCAGCTGTTTTTTCTGCTGTGATTTCTTCATCATCAATAAAACAAGAAATATAATGTCATTTCTTTGACAGTTTACATATCACTGTTAGTATGATGTTTTTGTTTTCAGAAGAAGATAGATTGATGATGAAATTCATAACTATGTTTTTTCATTGCTGTTCAAGTATGAGTAAAGAATGTAGTAATTCATTGAATTTATTTTAAAAAGCTTTTGATTACTGATAAATGTAACAGTTTTGAATATATTCATTTATTGTCTTTTGCATTGAGAATCAATAGTAGTATCTTCTTACATTCGTAATTTGTAAAGAGTGATAGTGACAGATTTTAATGCTTTTAACAATCAATATTTTAAATATTCATTTAATCTCATGTTTCACATTTGCGTCATTTTTAGCTGAGACATATTCATAAAAGTATTAATATTCTCAACATTTTTAGCATTTTTAGCATCTTCATGAGCGCAGTATGCATCTTTATCATTTAATTCAATAAACATGATTATTTTAACATTTGTAGCATTGATATGTAGTTGCAACGTTGAATAATTAATGATTAATTTGACTATCTAAATAATAGCTATTTAATATATGCATCAAGAAAGTCAATGAAAAAGTCAATGAGAAAGTCAATAAGAAAGTTAATGAGAAAGTTAATGAATAAATTAAAAAGATAGAGAGTCATGTAGAATGATTAATAGAATCATGTTTGAAGCTTAATAGAGAACAAATTTGATTCTTGATTGCAAAGCAATTTAAAGCTTGATGAAAAGTCATGTAGAAAGTTATGTAGAAAGTTATGTAGAAAGTCATGTAGTAAAAAGATCAGTAGATGACTTAATTGAAAGATCAGTAGAAAGCTTACTAGTAAAAAGATCAATAAAAAGATTGATTGAAAGATCAGTAGAAAGCTCATTAGATGACTTGATTGAAAGATCAGTAGAAAGATCAGCGAAGATGCTTGATAAAAAAACATGAAGAATGCTTGATAGAAAGTCATGTAGAAAGTCATGTAAAAAGCATTGTTTAATTCGTGTTATGCGTTCAATTAATGCATATTTTGAAGCATGTAGAATGTTTAATAAAGTGTTTGATAAAAAGCTCAGTCGATAACTCAATAAATAGCTCAGTAGAAAGATTGATAGAAAAATCAATAGAAAGATTGATAAAAAGATTGATAGAAAGATTGATAGAAAGATTGATAGAAAGATTAATTAAAAGATCAGTAGAAAGCTCATTAAATGACTCAATCAAAAGATCAGTAAAAAGCTCACTAGTAGAAAAATCAATAGAAAGATTGATTGAAAGATCAGTAGAAAGATCAATGAAAAGCTCAGTAGAAAGCATTGTTTGAAGCATTGTTTAACGTATTTTGTGCACTTGATCAACACATTTGATAGAGCGTTTAATAGAGCATTTGATAGAAAGTTTGATAGAAAGTAAAGTGATTAGTAAATGAGTGAGTAAATAAATGAGTAAAATGAAAAGTAAATGAGTGAGTAAAGTGATGAGTAAATGAGCGAGTAGAATGAAGAGTAAATGAGCAAGTAAAGTGAAGAGTAAATGAGCGAGTAAAGTGATGAGTAGATGAACGAGTAGAATGAAGAGTAGATGAGCGAGTAAAATGATGAGTAAATGAGCGAGTAGATAGACAAGTAATAGACTGAATGTGACAAAAGAAACAAAAGTGATGAAAGTAATGAAAGCGACGAAAGTAATGAAAGCGATGAAAGCAATGAAAGCGCAATTCAGTTCAATGATATATGAATAAACGCAGATTCAGTTCAACGACATATGAAATGATCACAGATTTTATTCATAAAATCTGATTATATTCAGATAAGCTCAGCTAAAATCTTGACTTTATTTCGCTTTAAGCGACAAATGTTTCTTTAGCTAAACTCAATAATTCAGTTCACTTTTCAAACTGTGAATGTATTGCTTTCATCATTCTAAGAATTTTGAAATAATTAATAAAAGATTGATCATGAACTTTTTGAATTAACTTCATTTGAAGATGCTCATCAAAGAAAACTTATAAAAGATCACTTCAATATAGTATTTCATTCTGAACTCGACAATTTCTTAATTTAATATCTTTGTATTAAGCTTCATCTTTTAATACAACTTCACAAAGTAGAACATAATTCTCATTGATTTTATTAACTTCTAGAATCAATTGATAAATTGATTCATCATTCTCTTTCTTCTTTAAATCAGCGATTTTCATTCGATTCAACGTCAAAATCGTAGTTCACTGATAGCAACATCATTCATTCTTGAAACTTCTAGAAACTGAATTGACTCAATGAGTCAATGCATTGACTTTGATGTTTTGTTTATCTGAGCAATACATGATTTTAAAGTTGAAGTCAACAAGCTTTTGAACTCAATGCATCTGATGTTTACTCAGCTTTTTATTCTTCATTAATGATGTCAGAACTTAATGATCAATGAACATCTTGATTGATAGCTTGATCAATTTCAGCTCAGATCATCAATGCTTGAATGCTTGAATGATTGCTAGTAACTTCTTGTCATAAATCTCATAATTGCACTCAACGAGACTCAGATTCTTGCTGTAGTAAATCATTGAATGCAATGTTTCTTCATCATCATATTGAGAAAGTATGTCATTATTAACGTAGTTGAATGAGTTTGTTTCAAGAATAGTCTTTTTATTTTGATCAAAATAATGAAGAATAAATGCTTCAGTCATTCATTTCTTCATATGATCAAAGATTGTTTGACAAGCATGATTTCATTCAAATATCATCTCTTTTTGAGTGAGTTGAATTATTGATTGAACAATCTTCGAGAAGTTCTTTATAAAGCGACGATAGAAATTGCAAAAGTTGATAAAGAACTGCATCTGAATGAGATTTGTAGAAGTAAATCATTTGATAACTGTTTATATCTTTCAAGAGTTCATCTTCAATCTTTCAATGAATAGTAATAGTTTTAAAAAGCTGATCTCTTGAATGTGAAACTTGCATTTATTTATATTCATCTGTAGATTGATCTTTCGTAGTTTATGTAAAACTAGTCATACATGTTTCTTGTTATGAATGTGTCAGAGTTGATTAGAACTAATCAATGATTTAGTCGAGATCTGATCTAAATCTGACTCAGACTTGATTCAGATATAACTCAGCATTTTTTTTCTTTTCTAACATCTTTTAATCAGCTTCTATTGTCTTCTAGATAAACACACTTCTTTGTGTTATGAATGATCAACAAGTTTCTATGACAAACACATTTCTTTGTGTCATAAACATCTTTTAAATCAACATTTTTCTTGTATTTCAACACGTCTTCTTTAAGACTAACGTTGATCTGAGTAACTACTATATAAAGTGTGTTCTTCTTGTCTTTTATATCTTCTTTCTTTTGTATTCTTAAAGTTTTAGTTATAACTATCTTTATAGATTAAACATTCTAGTCACGCATGCACTCTGATTAGTTTTTAGACACGATTTCAACATTACTTTAAGAATTCATTAATCACATGATATTAATCTTTATATTCATTCAAATTCACTCAACTGACAACGAAATGAGTATAAAGAAATTTGTGTATCTGATGATCAACGACATTGAAAGACAGAATAATATCAAGAAATCAATAGAATCAATGAAAATATATAATCATGTGATTGCTAGAGAATTTATCGCTCAGTCAGTAGCATCAGTTTAAATCAATTAATAGAATCAATGATAAAAAATCTTCATTGATTGCTTAAGAATCACAAAAAACTCTTTCAAATCAGCAACATTCTTCTTTGAAGACTAAACACTTTAACAAACAATCTCATTATCTACTGTTGAACATCATCATTCGCTTGATCATTAAAATCTTCATCATGATTCAATCATTTGTGAATACTCAACTCAATTTCTTCAAGAATAATCAAAGTCTTAATTCAATCATTTACTTTAAGTTATCTTCTCATCTATTGAAATTTCTTGATACTGACTTCGTATGAAAACATCATTAATTCATGTTTCATTCTCAGACACTTGATGAATCTTTGAAAGTCTCTATCTTTTGAAATATCAAAAATGTAAAGCAGCTACAACATTGAGTCAAACAAGACTCAGAAGTTTTTCTAGAAGATTTAAACAATCTTCGAACTCAATGAGATTTAAATGTAGAAGTTTGTGAGCTATTTGATAAAATACTCAGCAAACAAATATGAAAGACTCATTTTGAGAAAATTGATTGAGCAAAAGAATGATTGAATCTAAATCTTAAAAAGCTTCAAGATCAGCTGATGAAACTACAACATCAACTGCAATTGACTAAAGAAGATACTTCTACTTCTTTCATCATGTTCAATTCATTCAAGTGATCTCAAAAGCTTTCAAATTCATCTCTGTTTACTGATGAAAAAGAATTTATTTGAAATGATTGACAAGAAAAGATTCACGACAAGCTAGAAATCAACGTTGATCATTTCAACAATGACAAAGTTATACTAATCTACATTCATTCTTGAATCAGCGAAGACGCAGTCAAAGTCATTCTAGTTAAACATCATTGAGATTCATTGAACTTTTATTCAATGATTGATGATCTACTAGATGAACTTGCTCAACTTTATGATGATTTTGACAAAGAGACAAACTTTCAAAGAAAATATGCTAATCTCATTCAAGAAAAGAGCAAATTCAATGACTTTTATTCAATATTTCAATGTTTGTTCTTTTATCTAAAGTATCATGAAAAGCAATTGATCATTTATTTATGAGACAAGATAGTTTATCATCTTCATGCAGCTTGAAGTAGTCAGCTGATTCAGTCAGAATCTTTCAATGAAATTCATAGTTATCTGATTCATTTGAACAATGAGCATCAAGTCATGAATAACATCAAAGAAAAGAAATTCTTGATCAAAATCAGAAAGCAAGTCATCTTTGCTGAGAAATGAGATTCATTGAATCTCTATAGAAAGATCAAAGTCACTACATTCGTTGATCATTCAAAGCTGCATGACGTGATTTAACTAGCGTCAAAGACATTGATTTACAAGCTGAAATTTGTTTCATCTGTCACAAATCAGATCATACTTCTAAAGAGTGCTTTGATCAATCAAGAATTAATGCATTAAAAGATGATGAGTTTGATCAATTTACATTGAACTCTGAGTTCAATTCTGATTCAAAAAACTAGCTATTTCTTTTAGAATCATTGAAGAAGTAGAAATTATATTTTTATGCAGTCAAATTGAAGTTCTATTGAAAGAAAACTATTTTGAAAAGTCATTTCTGATCAATGCTTCTTTTATCTTTCAAAGCAATTCTTTCAATCTTCGCTCTTTGATAAATAGTGATTTCATCGTCTACATGCTGATACATGACAAGCTAGTCGATAAAATATGTCAGAAACTTGAAATACAATCAATATCACTAGCAAAAAAGAAGTTAATACGAGACTATGATGAAAAGTTAGTTAGAAAGACTATTACTCATAAGATTTTACTTAATCTCACGATTGAAAGTCATAAGAAATTAACTATGTTAATGCTGATAGCTGATATCAAGTATCATGAAGCTATATTGAGCAAATTCTGAATGAACAAAAATGAAATATTATTGAACATAAAACATAATACTATCATATTTTCTGATCAATTAAATACTTCTATTTCAATTTTTTTGATCTCGTCAAATATAAAGCACTTAAGTTGATCGCGATCAACTTTGATCTTTTCAGCAGCTCACAGCAAGATCTTTAAAATGTTCAAGCACTCAGTTTCATTCTTTCAGAAAAAGTCATTCTTGATTCAAAACATAGACATCACTTCTTTTCAAGCACTAGTAAAACAAAAAAAGAAGAATCAGACAAAGATTTTTGCTATGTTCATTGAAGACATCGATAGAAAAATCGTCTACAATACTCAATGCAAACTAGATGTCATAAATGTCTTTTCAATCAATGAAATGACTCAGAATCTAGAAGATATTAAAGTCAAGCTTTCATCAAAATATCAGAATTTTCTAGACGTCTTTGATCGAGCTTAAGCAGACAAGCTATCGTCTCATCATTCATATGATCATAAGATAAAGCTTACTAGTGATGCAACATCATCTTGCTGTCAAGCATATTAAATGTTTTTTTACAAGCTTCAGAAAGTAAAGAAATATCTGAATGAGAATCTTTTCAAAGAATTTATAATTTCTAGCAAAGCTTCGTATTTCTCACTCGTTCTGTTCATCTTGAAAGCAAATGAAGATCTATGATTCTGCGTTAACTATTGAAAACTCAATGCTATTATCAAAAGAAATCGCTATTCTCTATCGCTCATAAATGAAGTAATTAACAAAATAGTTGATTGCAAACATCTGACTCAATTGAATATCATTTCAATGTTCAACAAACTATGAATGCATTCTGATAGTGAGAACTACACTATCTTTATTATCGCGTTAAAAGCATATAAATCAAAGATGTTATCTTTTGAACTTATCAATGATTCTGTCTTGTTTCAGCAGTATATGAATGACATTCTTTGAAACTTTCTAAATGACTTTTATCAAGTCTATCTGAACGACATTCTGATCTACAGCAAAACTCAATGAGAACATCAACAATATGTCAAAATGATATTAAATCATTTACAAGAAGCTGATTTATAAGTAGATATTCAAAAGTGCAAATTCAACGTAGAAGAAACTGTCTTCTTAAAAATCATAGTTTCAGAACAGAGTCTTTGCATGAACTCTATCAAAGTGAAAGTGATAGTCAACTGAGCTACGTCAATTAATCTAAAAGAAGTTCAAAGCTTCGTAAGATTCATTAACTTCTATCATTGTTTCATTAAAGACTTCTTGAAGCTAGTCAAATCATTCACTCAGTTAACTAGAAAAAACACGTCTTTTGTATGAAACGAAGTCTGTGTTCAAGCTTTTGATGATCTAAAGAAACAAGTCAGCTTGATCTCAGTACTACGACATTTCAATTTCAAATGACAAGTTATTCTAGAAATCAATGCATCTGACTACGTCAAAGATGAAATTCTATCACAGTACAATGATGAGAAAGTTCTTCACTCAGTAACTTTCTACAGTAAGAGCATGATTCTCGCTGAATGCACTTATCATATCTATGACAAGAAATTGCTAGTCATTATTTGATGTTTCAAACATTGAAGACTTGAGCTTGAATGCATTGAACTACTCATTCAGATATTCATCAATCATCAGACTCTGAAGATCTTCATGAAAAATAAACAGTTGACTTGATGTTAAGTCAATTATCTAAACATTCTATTCAAGTTCAACTTTCAGATTATATTTTAATCAGACAAAATAAATACTAAAGTTGATGCTTTAATCAGAATGTCTCTGATTGACGTCTCTGAATCAACTCAGCGTACTGAAGATCACTATCAGATCATTCTAACACTTGATAGAAAAAATATTTTAACTATTGAATCTGAAGTTGATTTCTATTAATGAGTAAAAGATGTCAACAAGATGAATGAGCTTTGCAATGAGTATAAACAAGCTATAAGAGAAAACAAGCTCAAGCTACATAGCACTGAATTAAAGCATTGCAAGATCGTTGACGACGTTCTGTTCAGAAAAGATCTACTGTGAGTTTCTGAGAAAATGCATACGAAATTGCTAAAGAAAATTCATGATCAGTCTTTCATCTCTCATTCTGACAATCAAAGAACTATCAATTTAGTTTAACGTTTCTACTATTGATCAAATCATCAAGCAATGATTAAACGTTACATTCAAAACTGTCATGTTTATTAATGAAGCAAGACATCTAGAAATAGCATTAATGAACTTCTTCATTCTCTCTCAATTTTACAGAAACGCTGAAAAGATATAGTTATGAACTTCATCACTGAGCTACTTCTATCAAAAGATTATAACATCATTTGCATAATCATATGTTGTTTCATCAAGAAACGTCACTATGTCTTCTGTCATTGAGAAGACAATGACATCTCAGTTGAAGAAATGATTTAAATCATGCTATGAAACGTCTATTGACTTCATGATCTATCTAGTTCTATTGTTTTGAACAGAAACTCTCAATTCATATTAATCATATGACAAAGTCTTTGCAAGTGATTAAGAATCACGACTAGTTTATCAACAGTTTATCATTCTGAAATCAATGATTAATCAAAACAAGTTAATCAAGATGTTGAATGCAAATTAAGAATCTACTGTAACTACATGCAGAATGACTGAGCAAAATGACTTTCAATGATGAAATTCAGCGAAAATTTTAATATCTTCTCAATCATCTCAATGATCTCATTCTACTTTAATAAAGAGTTTCATTCTCGAATGAGTTTTGATTCAGATACAACTGACTACAAGACAACTTATAAACGTCTTGAAGCTAGAAAAGTTGATGATATTGTCATTTGAATGAAAGAGCTTCTTATCTTCAATCATCAGCAATTGAAAAAGATGAAGCAGATCATCTAAGATCAAATCAATAAACATAGACAAAATGTCATCTATGAAGTAAATGACTGAGTTTGATTATTCTCTAGAAACATAAAGACAACTAGATCATGTAAGAATTTGAAAGATAAACAGCTAGAATTTTATCAAATCTCTGTCAAAGTTGAAATCTTCTATCATCTTCGTTTATTGATAAGCATGAAGCAGCTGCATTCAATGTTCAGTTCAAAGCTATTACGTTTTTATCTTAATGACTTCTTATCAGAACAGCATTCAAAATCATCTTGATTTCTCACTATTGAAGTCAATGAGCACTGAAAGATAAATGACATTTTGAACTCTAGATGCTATCGAGATTGAATACAATACAAAGTCAAATGAACGAAACTAGATCGAGACAATGAATGATACTATGTTGACAAAGAAGAATTCAAGAGCTCGAAAGAAGTTTTAGTTGAATTTCATAAGCTTTATTTAGACAAGTCACACTAAATTGAAAAACAGTGAAAAAATTTTGCGTTTCATTTGTTCTATTCATGCAAACATGAATTTTCGAAGAAAGAAATAATGTTATGAATGTGTCAGAATTGATTAAAGCTAGTCAACAATCTAGTCAAGATCTGATTTAGATCTGACTCAGACTTGACTCAGATATGACTCAACATCTTTTTTCTTTTCTAGCATCTTTTAATCAGCTTCTATTGTCTTCTAGACAAACACACTTCTTTATGTTACGAGTGATCAACAAGTTTCTATGACAAACACATTTCTTTGTGTCACAAACATCTTTCAGATCAACATCTTTCTTGTGTTTCAAGACGTCTTCTTTGAGACTAACGTTGATCTGAGTAACTATTATATAGAGCGTGTTCTTCTTGTCTTTTGTATTTTCTTTCTTCTGTATTCTTAAAGTCTTAGTTATAACTATCTTTATAGATTAAACATTCTAGTCACGTACACACTCTGATTAGTTTTTAGACATGATCTCAACATTTCTTATGTTTCTTCAATGTTTTGCTGTAAATGATAATGTCATTTAGATAAATCTGACAAAACTGATGTAAATAATCAAACAGCATGTTGTTCATATAGTATTAATAGAAAGTTGAATCGTTGATTAATTTGAAAAACATCATGTGATATTTGTAAAAATCAAAAGAGATGATAAAGATAGTCAAATCTTCGCTGCTTAAATGCATACGTAGTTTGTTGAAGACAACAATGATGTTCAATTGAGTTAGATACTTGCTATCTTAAATACAAGCAAGAGTTTCGTCTATTAGCGATAAGAAATAACGATTTCATTTGATCAAAGCATTGAGCTTTCTGTAGTTTATACAGAAACGCAAGCTATCATCTTTCTTTTCGATGAATAGTATGAGCGAAGCATATGAGATCGAGCTAAAAGATATAAAGCTCTTATTCAAATGTTCAATCAGGTAATTCTTCATCTTTTGAAGCTTGTAATCAGACATATGATAAAGACGACTTCAAGAAGATGTTCTCTCATCGATTAACTCAATTTTGTGATCATAGAAGCAATGAGAAGATAGTTGATCAATCATCGCTCGATCAAACATGTCTAGATAGTCATGATATTTCGAAGAAAGCTTAGCTTTGACTTCTTTCAAAGTCTCTTCATATGAAAGCTCTTATAGATTTACATCTTCAAGTTTATTTCTAGCTGTTTTTAGAAGTCGATCGATTTTCATGATGATGATCATAAAAGTAGTTATATTCAATCATTTGACTAGTAACTTATATGCTGCAGTCTTTATCATTGCTATGTTCATTGAATTGAAAGACGAAGCGAAGTTGATTGAATTAAATGATTTCATGATTTTATTGAATGAAGATGACTTCTTGCTGAGTTGAATGACAACAGAAGAAATAAATCTCTTTAGTATTTGAATAAAGATTAAACTCTTCTGTTCTATCACGATTTTCTTGCTCGAAAGAACAGTTGAATGAGCTTTGATAAAAGCTTTGATATGAGCTTTGAAACTAGAAAATTGAAGATGATCATCTCTTATATCAATAGTCATTTTGATCTTATTCATTCATGTTTTTTCAAGAATCATCTGATGCTGACTTAATCAAGTAATCAGCATAGAAACGAAATGTTTCATATGATCTTGAACAGTCAGATTCAAATAAATTGCATGAGTAATGAGCTTTTTTGCATAATGATCATCGAATTCTCTTATTGACTTGAGCTTGATTAAAGATAATGATTTAATTTGCAAATGATCATAAACATTCTGCGCAGTTAATTCATTAATGAATGAATAGTCAGCTGCTTCAATGTCAATCAATGACTTTAATGAGTAACTAATTTCATTGCTAGATAGTACACATTCAGTAGTCAAAAATTTCAAAGCAAAAAGATCATTTAAGCTGCTCATTGTTGAAGAAATTAACACATCTTTCATCACGTCTTTGATGAAAGTCACTAGTTTTTTGTCTCATTCTTCAATTTCTTTGTAAATAATTTCTTCTCTTCTTTTGACATGATGATCTCATTGAGACAAGAAGTGAATGCACAAGATGTCAAAGTATTAATCTTCAGCTGAAAGCAGTTCTTTGAAAGATAACTCGATACTTTGCAGTTGAAGCAGATGATTGACATTCTTGATCATTCAGATTCAAGAATGAAAAAAGTAGTGATTTGAACATAGCTAGTAGTCAAGACTAAAGCTGATATCAATGAAGAAACAAAACGTTTTTTCAAAGCTGTTATTGATTTGACTGTTTTTTGCTCATCATGTAGCTGATAATTAACTCATTGTTTGTTATTTACATCTTGAAGAAAGATCTTGAGCTTATTAAGTGAGTTAAACTTTATGAGATAAATTGATAACGCGTTCTGAAGATGATTGTTGATTTTATTCTGAATGTCATTCATCAGAGTGATATCATCGTAGTTCAGAAAGCTGAATATTTTAGTAAATTCTGAATAGAAAGAACTGAAGAGCTTGTTGAACTGCTTTAAAGTAACATATTTGCAACAACATTTTTGAATCAAATTCTGATCTTCGTAAATTTCTTTCAGATGTTTCAGTAATTCTGATAATGATTGATAAAGTGAGAAAGCATCAACATGATGCTTTGCATAGATTTGCTGATCAGCATCATCTTCTAGTCTGAAAATCACATAGACAATATGAATCTTTTCAATAGAATAATGATTTGCATTAACATCAAGCTTGTCAGCTATCTTGATGTTTCATGTTTTTCAGATAGAATCTTCTGTTTCAATGAAAATAAGTGAATTCAAAAGCTTAACGAACTTGTGATAATTATTCTCATTTTCATTATCAGATAGAGTAAAAGATTCTCATTGAGAACAAGCTTCTTTCTGATTGACTTGTTGCTCAGCTGACTGAGTATCTTGATGAGACATAGATTGATCAGCTTGATGTTGTTTTGCTCTGAAGTTCAATCACTCATCTTGTAATTGATTGATCTTTTTCTCTAACTCATTGTTCTTATCAAAAGTGACTTTTAATTGTTTTGCTTTCTTTTTGTGATCATCTTGTACAAGAAGTCAATGTTCATTGAGTTGTAAAGTCAAGTCTCACTGACTTTGAAGCTCGTTCAGCATATTGATGACTTCGCTGAGTTGATTATTGACTCAATGAAACAGTTGTTCTTCGATGTTTATGTTTTATGTGATGACAGCTTTCTCAACTTCAACTGAAGCATTGATGAGTAAAAGTGAAACTCTTCTATTGACAGTGCTTTTAAGCAGATGAGTTGTTCAAGACTTAACTGACTTAACATTACATGTCATGATGAAAGAAGATAAAAGTTATTAAGATAAAAGTAAATGATGAATTGATGTTTTTTGATGAGTGAAAATTCAAAAAATCTCTTGTGAATTTCAGATAATAATTAAGTGCTTTATTCAAAGAATTTCTTGCAAATAGAATGATGAAAATGAGTGTAGAATCGAAGAATCTCTTGCAATCTAAAATGATGATGCAAATTTGAAGAATCTCTTGCAAATTTTTCTTACTGAATAGATTGTTTCATATCATTTATTCATCAATAGCAGAGTAAATGATAAGCATTTATCTAATGTTAAAGATCTGTCTAGAACGAGTCAGATAGAAGTGTCATTTAACTAGAAGATAAATGCTAAGAAAGAAAGATAGCTATAGAAAAGAAGCTGACTACATATGTGTATTTCTCAGTCAACGCTAGACTCAATAAAGACTAGTCAAGATGACGAAGCAAGAATAGATTTGACGAGATTAAAAGATTGAGTCTGATAAGATTAGAATTGTGATAAAAACATTTCAGACATGAATAGCTTGCAATATGATTATGAATGAAGTTATCAAATTGTTAGAAATCGATTTAGAGTGAGTTATAGAAGTGTCATTTAACTAATAAATAAATGCTAAGAAAGAAAAGTATCTACAGAAAAGAATTGAGTTCTTATATGTGTATTTCTCAGCTCTGTGCTAAACTCAATTGAGTTGATGTCTTACACATATGATGCAGAGACTCAATGACATCATTTCTAAATCAGATTTTCGCTAGATTCAATTAGAATAAAATCAGACGAAGACTAGTTGAAGAATAGACGAAGACTAGAATCGTGATACAAATGACGAAGCATGTATTCATGCATTACTTGAACTGATTGCATCTATCATTAAAAATGTTATAAGATGCTGACTTTTTGAACTATTAAATAATCATCATCATCATGAAGAATTTCAAAGCAATAATGAAGATGATGATGAAAACAAAGCTCTTGAAGCAATTTAAAGTGACTAAAACACTCATTCTTTAACATGCAATCAACATGAACAAATTTAATACATAGTTTCAAAACTTGCTGTTTCAACTGCATGAAACAATCATATAAACTGCAAGTGATTTTTTATCTCAGAGAGTTTTATTCACTTGATACAAATAGCATAAAGTTTCTCATGAATCAATTTAATCAATGTCATCAAAGTGTATAAATTTATTATTATTATTATTATTATTATGATGTTTTCTGCTTTAATTATATATATTTTGAGTTAAATAATTACAACGCACGCATCACAAATTTTGAAAAAGAGCACTATAAACAAGATAGAGTAAATCTAAAAAATGATTAAATGATGATGAATTGCATGAATTGCAGCAATGTTGATTCAAAAATGATTACAAGCAACATTGATTCATTGCAAGAAATCAGAAATGCAAGATTGAAATGTTTACACAATAATGAAGAGAATGTTGCTAATATTATTGATTTACTAATAAAGATATCAATGTTAAAGAAAGAGAAGAGCAAAGATCATTCATGAAAAGAGATAGCATTGAAGTTAATTTAACATTTTCAACTTAATTTAAAAGAAAAACATCATGCAAATCAGAATACATTCATCGCAAAGAATGTACAGAAATTGAAGACATCAGTTTAACTGCTTAACAAGCAGTTGCAAACATAGAAAAGCACACATCTTTCAATGAAAATCACATCATGAATAAATGTGACAAAAGAAGAAACAGTGATAAAAAAGCAACATCTCAAAGATGATCTGTCATTGCTTCACAAGAAATGAAAAGTCATGATTAAAATAATGAACAGAAGAGAAATAAAAAAGATATAGAAGAAGTCAACTGAGCAGATTTTATAAAGAATTGCAAGCATGTTGAGAAATCAAAAAAATCTAATCATGTTACTTCACAAACTGAATAGTGATGACATCTTTCTTCACACAGTTAGTTCAGATGCTTAAGCAAATCTGAAAAAGACTTAAACATGAGCAAAAGAAATCACAAGCTTGACACATGTAATACATTGAATCTTCGCAGTATTGAAACATGAAGTACACACTACAATAAACATGAATAATCAGAAAAAAATTATTAAAAGATTGATAAAAGATAATGCAAGACTTCATGAAAATCTGAAAGTTTTAAAAATAGTCTGACTTAAGAAAATAGCAAAGAGCAAGAAAACTCATTTATTGCTCATCATATAAATTGCAATTGAAGCGATGATAAATTAATTAATGAATGTAAGCATGCTGAACTTATATCAAGAATGTGCATGCAAGCTATTTGAAAAAAACTGTTGCATTACATAGTGCTTCAAATGTCATGAATTTGATTATATGATTAAGTTTTGCAGAAAGAATCAACATTGCAAAAAGTGTGCAGACAAGCATCATATCAAGAAGTGCATGATGTCTTTGAATAAAAGATGTTGCATCAATTGCAATGAAAATCATGAACTTTGAAGATGCATCTGTCTCAAGTGATAACAGCAGATGAAACAAACGTTTGAAATTTATAGAAACAAATCATTCAAATACTTTGAAATGTTTAAATATAATCATGCATTCTTCTTGCTGTTTCTGAACTCTTTAAATTCAATGAACTCTTCAAATTCAATGAACTCTTCAAATTCAATGAACTCTTCAAATTCAATGAATCTTTTAAGCTCAGCAACATCATGTTGAAAACATGCAGTTAAGTTGCTGATGAATTGACTTGACAGATAGTAAAAATCAAGAAGAGATGAATTGATTTTTTCTTTTGTGTAAGTAGTAACTCAGATGAGATGACATTTGAGCAGATTCAAAAATGTTTAATCAGAAAGTAAGAAAGACTTTCAATGATTGAAAGCATACAAAGAGTCTTCTCATTGCAAAGTCAACAACAGTTACAAATAACTTTATGATAAAACAATCTTTTTACAAATTTTACAATACAACATCAGAAAGTTATTTGATTTAATTTAATTTGAATTCATACATTCTTATGACATTAATTTAAATTCAACTCATGAGAAAAACTATGCTATGTATATTGAATGAACAAAACTCTCTGAAGAAGAAAATCACTCATCAACTATACAATGACTTCACATCATTGAAACAATAAAACTGACATTGTGTTATCAATAATGAATTTATAGCTTCTATTCAGCGTATGATGCTCAAGTAAACTTTTATGAATGTTTATATTATTTATTGTAACATATTGTTTTTGCTTTGCTCTTCATTAATGATATTTTACATAATAATGTTTTGATTTGATTTTTGATTCAAAGATGAAAGACGTTTCTTTGCACTCATGATGCTTGTGATTATAACGCAGAAATTACGTTCTCTTGCTCAATGATTGTTATTCATTGAGCAGAGAAATGTTTGATGAAAGAGAAACATGCATAATGAAGAGATAAAGTGTGATTGTATTGAATAACTCTTTTCTTCTCTTGATTTAACTTATGTCATGTAAAT
>JAABUT010001481.1_pt1 | contig 26577 bp, 32 predicted proteins | sample 5559281 | NCBI WGS metagenome assembly JAABUT01 (sample SAMN10711880, study PRJNA513359) | rock metagenome | isolation source: Antarctica rocks | place: Antarctica: Victoria Land, Ricker Hills nord | collected 2016-01-04
GATCCATGGCGGCGATGAGGTAGGGTGGGTGGTGGGTAGGTAAAGTGGTTGGTTGATGAAGAACGTGTGCGCGTTGTTATGATTATCGAGCCGCTAAACCCTAGTTGGGTAGCCGCTAGACCTATTTAGGGGGGTGTATGTGTAGTAAACGGGGGGCGTTTATGTAGTAAGTGGGGGGCGTCAATGTAGTAAAAAGGGGTGTATGTTTAGTGGTACCCTAAAATAAAACCTTTTTCGTTTGACAGAAATCAATTTGCAGGCGTTAAACTCTAGTTGACAGGCGAGCCATGTGTGGTTCCCAATTGCAAACGTGATGCGGCTGCAAAAGTCCTTTAATACGTAGAATAGGTGGTACTCACGGTGGAAATGCTTATATGATCAAGTGAACATCAAATGCGTCCTTTATGCTTCTGCCATGACAGTATTCCTGACTCAAGCGAACAATACTCTATCGTCCAGCTCGTCCACTTCTCTTCCCCCTACCCCGGTCCTCAACCCCAAGTCCCCCTTCTTCACTTTCCTCTCTAACCCTTGCTCATTCCGCCGGTTATATCTCCCCGCCTTGCCCATCCTCAGCTCCGACCGTATCTGGTTCGGGCTTACGAACTCTTTGTTCTCGTAAATTACTGGCCCGCCAAAACTAGATTCTAGAATTACGATAGGTGTGAGAACAAAACGGGGCCCGATTTCAACCAGAGAGACCTTCGTATCGGCGCGCTCGGGCTTCTTGGTGGGTTTCGAGGATGAGCCATTGGCACTTTCCTCGGAGGCCTCAGCCGTGGTATCGGATTTTGCGACGGCGGTTTCGGAGATCTGGAAACACCGTATCCAGATCTTGCCATCAGCGATTGTGAAGCCCATGACGTGATCGACGAAAGGTTTTGTTTTCCTTGCGCCTTTGGGCACACTGAAGATGTGAGTGAGAAGTTCTTTGATAACGAGGAGATGAGGGGCCGTGGTGAAGGTGTGATCGAAGGAGAGGATAGGACGGGAGCCCTTGAGGCAGTTGCCAGGGAAGTGGAGTTCGGACATTGTGTGGACTGAGTTCATATAAGATTAGCTCTGCTGGTTCGGGAGGTGCTCAAGACCTAGTGGAAGATAAGTTGAGACGGGACACATACGATTCTGGAGGTGCATCTTCACCGTGGGCCCGTTGGGCGCTTTGCTCATCCATATATACAAGTCCTTCCCTTTGCGCGCTTCGAAGAACAGGACATTATTGCAGTTATATAATTCAGCCAATTCATTGAGCTGGTAGAGTTTGGTTTTCGTATCGAGTTTGGCATCTTTGCGACTATGGGGAAGGAGCGAGTAGATGTCATTGAGAAGATGTCGGTGCCGATAGGTGACGCCGCGCGACGAGAGGATAAGGACTCGTTGTTTGGTTTTTCTCGGAGCGGAGGTGGTGGTTGTGGATGTGGCAGAGGGCTCTTTGGGGCCGCTGGTTTTGGAGAGGGATTTGTAGACGGCTGCCATTGCACTGGACTCCTGGATGGTTTGTGGCTGACTGGCTGCAATTCTCAAGTCTTAAGATTGTAGCGACATCTGCATGTGAAGTTGAGAATTCGAATTAGGGCTGACAACAATAGAAACGGATAAGGCTGGCCCTAGCTTGATTGGTATTAGAGCCCGGAATGATTAAGGCCTGAGGCGACCGTCAGGTTGTGTGCTCCTACATAGCAAGCTATGTAGGTATACACACTCAAATGAGAATTCTACACTCTGTACTTTTGGGAAATGTTTTCAAGCTCGCATCATATACCTCATAGATGATTGCCGTTGGATTAAACAATTGCTGCTGACTTAAGGGCAATGCAGTGCTTTGCCGCCTGATATCCTTTCAATTTACTGATACCGACCATATTTTTCTCTCTTTTTTTCTTTTTAAAAAAGGAGTATAATCCCATGTCAGCGGGCGATATAGCTCAGTCATGCCTGCGGCGACCGTCTTTAATGCTAGTCCCGATATCAAAACCATATATTCTCATCTAATTCAATATATTATCTTCTTTTCCTGAGACTTATACGTCGTTCTTCTCTGCCAGAAGCTACTTTATTCCATCGTTTTCGGTCGTCATGCAGGGGTATTGTGTAACGAACGTCCTAGCCACGCAATTCCTGCCATTCGGCAACGAGATCAGCCACCGTTTTATCTGCTCTCGAAGCTGGCCTTTTGGAGCCTATGAACTGCCTATTAAGTAGTTTGAATGATGCTTAAACATGTAAATGGCGTGCAACATACTCCGTACTCGGGTGAGCTAAAAGGCGATGAAGACTCTTCTCTGAAGAATTTCAGGTCAGCAGACGGTGTCCAATCCATACGCAGCTTTGGATTCTTTGCTCGCATTGTTGAAACCTGTTGCTTGCCCAGGTGGGACCTTCTCTGCCACTCGCACTCACAAAGTCCAATGCAGTCATTTACATCCCATGCACTTCACTTCCCTCGAGTATCTAATGATACAACATCCATTACATCAAGGAGGGCGTAAGTCCAGTCAATACTGAAACGAGTGCTGCGGAACAATGTATCAAGTCTGCTGAGTGGCAACAACAATTAAGCACCGAACTGGTTTCTTTGCCCTTTGCTCATCAAGCTAACAAGGATAAAGACATGAGTAACATGATGACTGGTGAAGAATGTCTTCTCCCTTGCATATTACTAGCAAGATTTATAGCTTTTGAGACGAATCTTGCGAGAGAGTCGCGTGCCCTTTCGTTGCGTGCTGCAACCATGGTTTTGAAACTGCTACTGCAATATATTGTTTTCTTACTCCAGGCTTGAGTCTCGCAATGTTTATAAGAGAGACCACTAATGACATGAATGTTCCTGAATCAATGAAACTATATCACCAGTCCTCATTCAACTCTCTACAAATTCACCTCTTACGAATTACGAAAACACTGTGAGGTTTAAAGCATCTCCAGGGCATAGCATATAACAACGACAAGCAAGAATCTCAGGTAGAATCTCGGAGAGATAACTTCAACTTTCAGCATCCGCTAATTCAAAGTATAGGCTGAGAATTACAAGCACTCAGTGGTTGCTCACCAGGTTAGTATGCCGCTCACACACTCCACTATCTTCAGAGTCGCTGAGAAGAACTAGGCATACCCTGCAATCATCCACTGTGAAGCTGGAGAAGATAGTTCAAAGGTATGGAAGGTGTTCCTTCTACAGATTCATCATGCTGATTGGTTTGCGGTATCAGCTGATAGATGATACGGTGAAGGTATACTAGCATGCCCAAAGTTATCTTTAGATTGCTCTATTGAAGTGTTATTAGCATCTCAAAGCTCCGGAAACAGATCAAGTTCGAATGATCGCGAAAGACGTTAAAGACTTTCGACTAAGAAAAATATCTCGTGTTGAACCTATCGAGAACGCCACGCCTCCCAAAACACAAGAAGTCGACATGAAATTAAATCGATATAACATGAGTGATGCCTTTGTTCTTCGGAAGTGTCTCCAGAAATGGCGCATCAAGACACAGGTTGTACGGAAAGAGAAGGAAAAAGAGTGTCTCATACAGGACATGAACACCACCACACCAGATCTTACCGTATCCGCCAGTCTGATTCAAAACACGTTTAGCGGAACGTCGGTCAGGATTCTCCACCATGATTCTGTTGCCCCAAATGCTGCGCATGAATGGCCAGCGCGATCGAAGGCAGGAACGTCTAGCTACTTCAACTGAAATGGAAAGATCAAGAGTGTTGGTTACCTTCGCGTGGGAGGAAACGATTGATCTCTTCGACAAGGTCCTCGGAAATCAGCGAGTCTAGCACAAGGATACACTGGTCACGACAGATATGCGATAACGGCGTCTAAGGTTTTGATGCAATCTATTTCCTTTAACCGCTGGACGGCTCTTCCCTTTGTTTATTGACTTCTTGCATGTTTCATAGTTTGTTGTATCTGATAGCCGCTTCAATTCCAACCGATCTATCTAAACCTCTCGAGTCCACCCAACTCAGGGATCCATCCCACCGCAGCTTCTCTCCCTCCATAACCTACCCCAATACTCGCATCACTCTACAATCTTTCAGATCAAGTTATCTGATACCACGTTATGATTCCTGTCCTGGCTTTCACTCTACCCTTGCCCCCCTTCAGCCAAGTACGAGCATGTCCTTCCCCAATCCATTTAATCTAAACTCCCTAAGAGCTTATAAAAAGAAGAACATTACCTGAAGTACTAATTTGGCCCCCAAAAAATAAGTACTTACCCAGCATTCGGTCAGAACTTAATCGAGAAAGCAATAACCTCCATGCTGCGAGCGATCTCACCTCCTAGCATCCTTGACCAATCTTCTCCTTCCTCCCGCTCTACCCTTTACCCGGTTTTACCCTTTTCCCCGCCCTACACCCGCCTCCCCCCCCTCCTCCCCCCCTTTCCCACCCCCCAATCCTTCAACATCCGCTCCCCACTCCTTCCCCACCCTCCCCCCCCTGCAAACTCCATCACGATCTACACCAACGCCCGCATCCCACTTCAACGCTTCCCCGCTCGTCTCCAATCCCATCCGCTCTCTACCATTACACATTTTCCAGAGATGATGACATAGGGTTATAGATCTTGACCCGTTGGGGGCGGGTTGTGGGGGAAGATGAGGGAAGTAGTGATACGGGGGTGTGATGGTGTGGATGGGTATTTGGTGGATGGTTACATTTGAGTCTTGTATCTATCTCCTCGATCAGCTGATGAACCACCCCAAATCGCCATTTCCCCACCACCATAACCACTCCCTCACACAATAAACATCCATACTATTACTAACAATATTAGTTCTTTCGTTCCGACACAACCACAGCGTTTGCTTCGTGGTGGTTGAAGCACGATTGATTTCATGGGTGTTTCGATGGATTGTCTGTGCGAGGTGGAGAAGGGGGGGAGTCGGAGGATTTGGGGTGGGGGAGGGGTGTTGGTTGGTCGATTGGTGGGTTGGTTGCTGGCTCTTTTCGGTACGGAGGGACGGGCAGGGGGAGAAGTTCAGGATGTAACCAAGATAGTTGCATCACGCGCTTCAGGCAGTTATGCATTTATATCATAGCCTGCTAGTCATCGACGTTGTCGAAAACAAGCATCCGTTTGAAATTCCGCTAATTGAAAGCCATCCCTTGACAGACTCAACCATCTTGTCGGTGTCATCGGTCTCCACGGCCGCCTTTATCGACGTAGAAGATGGAATCAGGTTTTACAACCGTCTCGTCATGCTAGCAAAAGATTCTTTTTGTCTGTCTTCAGTCTTGCCCTTCAGCCAAAAAATGGCTGAGTAGATATCTCTGCATTCTTTCATGAACGTGACTGGTTGTTGGATTTTGCCAATACCTCCAAGACCGTGCAGAACCACAGCTACCCGTTCTGAACCGTCACCTTGGAATGCTGTTTCTCTATGAGTTCCTTGGTTCTGCCCACAAAATGCTCTGTCTTAGGGATTCCAGCCAATCTGAACGGAATCAAGAACTCATCTTGAGGATCTGATCGAACTGTAATTTCAAGTTCTATCGAGTTCTATTCTCTAATAGAGAATTTCAGACTATTTCTCACTCTTTTCGAGCCTGAACTGCTCGTCTCAATGAAATTAATTTGATCATGTCAACGTGGTTCGCCGATATAGCGATGGATTCTGCGTCCGCTCCTCCAGACACAACTGCCGAAGCTTTTGGAAGAATCTGATCGTGGTCAGTAGAATATCGAGGGAGGATAGAGAAAATCGACCACTATTGTCTGGCCCAAGGCTATGGGTGTCGCGTAGTTTTCATAAGCAATCTGGTCAGAAAGTCGCCACTAATTTTGTCCATATAGACCAAGCCGTTGCTGGAGATATTCTGAGTCTTGTTCCAGGTTCTTGATAATCCTTTTGTCTGCTTTAACAAATATGGAAGCCATATTCACCATCATTTCCCCCGAATGGAAGCCATTACCACCCTGGTGGGGCGTGCCCATGAATATGATGCCATATGTGGAAAGTTTGATTGGCCTATGCTGTTCCAAGGCGCGTTCTCTTGCGTTGTTGGAGTAAATGTGACTTACAGTCTTCAAAACAATTCCGCCGAGACTATGCGCGATGTAGATAATAGGACGCTTTTCGGTCTGCACCATTCTCAGCTTCAAACCCACAGTTCTGAAACACCTCTGGCAATATTGTAGTCAACCTCCTTTCCAATACTAAGTCCGTAACAAAAGTTGTTGCATGATCGTACAGATATTGAGCGTTAAACCTTGAGACACTGTGCGTATTGACATTGTAGCCCCAGCTGAAGATACGTGTATTCGAAATATCTGTTGGGAGATAGTCTCGGAGCCTGTTTTCTGCAGTCCATGTCTCATCCCGGTGCCCGTTAAGTCCGTGGACGGCAACAATGCTTAAAGAGGAGACGTCTCAATAAGCACTGTAGATCACAATTGCAGGTACAGATGGCATACTCAACGACCGAATCCTTGCCGTCTATAAAGAACTTTCAGTCCATGTGGTAAAGCCTCAAGGGCTGAACTAGTGGCAAGCATGGCGTGCGTGGGCGGTTCGACTACTTGGTTAGACGTAATTCTGGGATAACCCTTTTCATTCTGTAGCGTGAATGGGTTGAACGACAGCAAGTGCTCAACTCTTGAGGTTTGGGATTTTTGCTTTGAAGGAACGGGAGACTCCATTCGTCCCCACCATACTCTATATACCAGTCAGTCTCACGGTTTCCCTAAACAAACGTCCTAAACCATTTGTCTAATGGGCTAACATCAGCTCCTACTTGTTCTACTTCGGTAAGCTGCAGCAAGCCGCCAATGTTGTTGCCAGTTGGGAATCTGACGTCTGAAAAAATTACATTCGATACAAGGTTACATTAGTTGATCCAGTTAGCTGTCTACAACATTAGATAATTCGCTCAAAGCAGGCAGTACCGACAGCTTCATTCGCTAATGTAGAATTGAACAAGAAACGTTATGACTGCTGAACTTCATCCAAGCAAACTGAACGAGGTGAGCTGTGATTAGACGTCTGCTCATCTACAAAAGTAGAAGCCGCGTTTGCTACATCTTGTTGACCGGCCCGAGCAATTATGCTGATGGTTGGAGGCAGTTACCCATACTTGCTGTCCGTGAGCACGGAGCTGCGATACCTCAACAACCAAACAATCCGTTAGGACATGTAGAATCCCGAGACCGATACATTTTGAAGCATAGTTCTGTAAACCGATATCCCGCAAGAGCTTTCGCTGAGAAGAGCCGACTCCGATAGTCATTGCCATGAAGGTTTTTCGAATTTGTAGAGCTAACGTACCTCGTCATACTCCGCACCCAGCGTATACATCAACTCATCGACCCCACACTCCCAATCTTGCTAATATTCGACTCGGACTTTAGTCAATAACACATCGCCTATAGCCAGCGCTTCTCTTTCTCTTTCTTCAACCTATGCTCGCGCTGGCCTTTTCATCGGATCAGGTAGCATGCAAAAGAAAAGAGATCGATGTTTTGGTCGCCCAGACAAGGAGGACACCAAAGTTGGGACCGATATCGAAAACGAGGTCGGAGAGGAGCTGGGAGGCTTCTACAACTATCGGGAAGAAAGGGACTTAGTGGTTTATTGAAGATGGTGGAGGTTGTAGGAATTCTGAAGGCATTCCGGTATTAGTTTTGGCGAAGGAGATTGAGCATCTGTAACTTACTGTTTCACGGGCTAGGCATAGCCCCAGTAGTAGAACCAGGCGACAAATCGAGGCTGTAAATCGCCGTCGCAACATTTGCAATAACCCAAAACAGGAGCCACATCACCGTCCAAGGCTGCCATACTGACGAAATCGAGCATCCACTAAACCTCAGAAATCGCATGACTACATACGTTGGGCGTCATTGCAGGTTTAGCAGGCGACGCAGTCGGGTTTGAAAATGGGATCTAGAATGCCAAGGGCATCAGGGAATAGGCCAGAAAGAGCAGGACAAATGCGGCAACGGTAGCCATTTGAGCGCAGATAGAGCGTCAGCCACCATATCCTTTTCAAGAGCCACCAGCTGTGGCACCACCGAAGCTAGAATAGTAAGCTAGCCCCAGGCTAACACCTGCGAGACTCCCTCCATTTAGGTCGGAGGTGCTATTGTCCTAGTATACTGCTCGACGGAGGAAGAAAAAAGGCGTTCGCGGGCTGCAATGACATATCGCGGCGTGAAGACAGTAGGTGAAGAAGATTGTTTCGAGAAAGGGAAGCCCCTTTGAGTTTAAAAATTAAATTACAGTTGAGGACAAAGCAGAAAAGAAGACGACACTTCATTTCATATACTTATCAGCCGGATTGAGCCGGCATGCAGGCTTAGTTACAGCCAATCGCCTACCTTAGAGCGCTTAAACGCGAGTGAATCTTCCAATCAGAGGCAAAGCCTCAATGCTGATTCCGAAAATCGCCAGTACCTCGACCATCAAGACCCTCCATTCCTAGCTCTTGAATGGTGATTGAGTTGCAGAAGGTCTCCAATTTCAACTTTTGGGAGAGCTCGATTGCTGTTTTGAGCGTCACGAGTTTGCGGGTAATCTCGTAATTGGTGCCCGAACAGTGGTTGCAAGTGCTTCGCGCTACTCCGTCGAGCCTAACTCACCAAGATCGTTTAAGTAAAGTAGAGCAAATATCTGAGTTCTGAGAGTGAAGACTTGAGATATGCGTGCGGGTATTGACTTAGGCGTAAGACACACTGCTTTCACGGCACTTTGCTAGCGACAAGAGGTTGCAAGCTGCTTCAACGATAGGATGATGTTTGAATGAGGTCGCCGTATCAAACGATATTTGCCTTATGGCAGAGCGACTACCCAAGTCTGCCGGGCCCAGAAATCTGTTCGCTCGAATTAGCTTCTCCTAGGTTAGCCTTTCATTGTTGGAACATCCGGTATGTAAAGTATGTATGGCAGTATTTGGCAAAATTTCTGCTATCAAGAGATTGTATGCAATAGACATATTATATGATTAATTAGAATTTTGAAATCAAGTCTCACTTTGGTGCACATCTTTGTAGCTCTTTAAAAATTTTCAACAGTCGGATGAAAAGTCCTGCGAGGAGGCAAATGAGTTATCCACTGTGTCTGTGTTTCCTTCGTCTTCGATAGTATAAGTAGCAGTATCCACGTAGGTTGTTTCGGTGCCCTGAGACGAGTCGTAAGTGTCCGTTACACCAACGGTCTCCGTCTGGGTCATGCTATAGGATTGGTTGTCTATACCACCTGTCGTGTAATCGGTGCTCTGACAATTGATAGCCTGGTAATCCTGGTGGGAACTGAAACTGGAATTTTGGAAATCTGTCGGCTTGTTCCCAGGATGATAGGCATTGTGCGTTGTAGGATTCTGGTGCTGAGCATTGTGCATTGCAGGATTCTGGGGCTGTGGTTTGCGCATTGCAGGATTCTGGGGCTGAGCTTTACGCATTGCAGGATTCTGATGCTGCGGGTTGTGTGGTGCAGAGTTCTGATGTTGATGGAAACCGTCATTGCCCATAAAAGGGGCTGTCGCATAACCAGTTTGACCTTGATTTTGCATGTAGGAGGCATCAGAACCCGCAGGATCTGTCCATCCACCAGGAGACATCAAAGGGGGACTGATGGTAGTCGTTGACATTGAGGTAGGGCTTAGAGTATCCGTTGTGTAGGCGTACTGCGTGGGAGACGTATCAGCAGCCCAGCATGTTGTAGTCTCGGTCGACTGTAAGTCAGTGGCAACCGAATAAGACTCCGTACTCAGATTCTGCACATCTAAAACTTCATTGGACTGTAGGACCACAGGTTCATAGCTTGCTCCCAGATTACTATCTTGCGCCGGAGTACTGCTGGAGTCCTCAACGCTAGTCCCAGTATCTGTGCTGCCGAAGTCCGTACTACCCAGATCTGTACCGCCAAAATCCACGCTACTGAGATCTGTGTTGCCAAGATTCAAGTTAGGAGCAACTGCGGCTTGGAAAACAGATAGTCCCAGGCCCAAAGCAACTTTTTGCGCTTTTGGGTTATGAGCCAAAGCGTTGAGCGAGGAGCGCATGTTTGCAATGTTAGTCGCCGCTGGCGCCGAGGCGATTTTATGAGGCATCGAAGGTCTGTGTCCTGGAGCTCCTGCGTGCGTTCCAGAAGCCGCATGTTGGGTTGCAGGAGCTTGCCCTACAGATGCCGTTGACGCCGGCCGATGTACCGGGTTTCCAGGTCTTGGCCCAGCAGTAGCGTGACCTATACTAGCAGCTGTGGGATTGGTTGCATGTGTTGTAGGCTTGACCTGATGGGGTGCAGGATGTGTAGGTCGGTTCGCTTGTCCAGTAGGCCTTATTGGTGCCGATCCAGCGGTCGCAGGCGCGTGGCCTGCAGAGGTTCTTAGGGGCATCGCTTGGTGAGACGCAGAAGTTGTATGCCTTGGCGGCTGTGCCGGCTGAGCCGGTGCTCTGGCTGGTGATGTAGGTTTTGTCCACTGCGTTGTCTTTGACAAGTGGTTGATGTAGTAGACACGTCCATCAGCATGTTGCCCCGCCTCCCATCCTGCAGGCAATTTCTCGTTTATTGGTAGAGGTTTATGCCAGGTTGCAGCCTGTGTGTTACGATTTACATAGTACAGTCTTCCAGTATTGGTCTGACGAAGTTCGTAACCAGCAGGTGCAATACCATAGACAGGGCTCACATATGTCGCCGATCGGGTATTGTGGTCCAAGTAATACGGTTTCCCATGACTGTCAAGCATAGAAGTCCATCCAGCAGGCAAGGTATTAGGTACTTGTGGTTTGTCAAATGTGAATCTCTTTGTCTGGTCTTGCAGGTAGTATATTCTGCCTTCCGTATTTTTCAGCGCTCGCCAGCCAGCTGGTAAGAATCCAATCTCTGGCCGAGCTTCATCTGAAGTCGATCTGAAACTCGAAGGTCCATGAACGTGGTTGATTGAGGCTTGTGGAAAGCATTGATCACAAAAAGTCCCTTCACATGGTCCGGCACAGACTCTCATCGTGTGGTCTGAAAATTCTAGATCGAGTCATTAGCCAGTTTTTCTAGGTACATCGATAATTGTAGCACACCAAGCTTGCAACGAGCACATTCCAAGGTAACCTGAGGTTGGTCTTCCCGGAAGCGCTTTCGCTGACAGGATCGGTATGCCGTATGTACGGCCGCCTCTCGAGCTCTAGGCCCCATGTAGGATACGTAAGCATTGTGTGGATGCTGATCCAAGGTCATTCTGTTTAGCGACGGAAACCCTGAACGACAAATGTTTAGCGTAGTGAATGATATATGCTTATGAATGAGCTTACTGCCATTGCATTGACTGCAACCAAGTCGAGTTTGGGCATCATCTGAGAGAGGTTGACGGACTACAGTGATACACTCATGTGTCTGATCGTGAAGATACCAGGACACCGTGTAACAAGGCTGACAGAGCTTCACGGTAGCATCGAACTTGAACAAGCAAGTCTTACACATGAAAGCATACTGTGTTGGTCCAATAGCTTAAGTCATTCGTCAGCAAGTCCAGGGAAAGTCAAAGGATACCTCGCTTACAGCTTGAACAACGACTGCAGTGGGATACTACGGGAGTTGTGCAGCATTCTTGATTTTGCACCTCATCCGACATTTTCATGTGGTGGGAAGGGGCCTCAGATGTATTGAATGAGCTGTGTTCATGAGACCCTTCTTTGCTCAGGAAACACTCATCACAGAAGCAAATACTACATTCTTGACAGTCGTGGCGACAATGCACTGGTTTGAGACACTGACAGCAGCTCTTCTCAAACCTTGTGGCATCCGGCATCGTTCGCCTTGACAACATTCGGATTATGGATGACTGGTGACTGGAAGGATGTGCTCCGTGGCAGCTGCTGCAGAAGTAGAATTGGCAGAATCTGCATCGATAATAGGGAACGTCGTACGATATCCCTGGACACTGTTAGAGCCCATGCTCTAGTAATGAAGGATTACAAGCCCACCTGATTTGCAATGGTTGCAGAACTTGCAACTGGAGAGAGCATTGTCACTCTGAGCGCCGTTGTAGCTTGGGCTTTCGCTGATTGACGATCTCTGCGACATTGGTTCAGAAGGGGCTGAGCCGCTTTGCATCGACTGCATCATGCCCTGGGAATAGGGACCTGCAAGCTCAGAAGCAGGAGAGGCCGAGCATTGAGGAGTCGGCACGGTACTCGTCTGGGGAATCGCAGAGTGCGGGCTTGCTGGTTGCGAAGACGAGCTGCCACTCGCAGGGCGCCGGATAGGTTTCCGCAACACGTTTTGAGCTTTTGGTTGAGCTTGCGGCGACGGAGACGGAGACGGTTGACCAGTCACTGACGCTGGTGAGCTGCTCATACTGCTCCTGATTATGGTCTCTCCGGCGACTCGAAATGTTGCTTAAAGCATGAGGCTGGACATCCCATGATGTTGAGAGAAATGCTTCGACAGTTTGGCGCTCGTCGCAGGACAGCAGCGAATGGGGGCGATGCATGCTGCAGCCACCAGCGCCTCATTTCCTCCAAATACGAGTAGTCAGGCCAGGCTTGAAATCGACAAGAGCCGTTTCTCTCCAGCCACGCATCCGTTTTCCACCCCTTCATGAAGCCGGGGATCCATCGTGACAATGATACAGACTTCGAAGTAGCAGAGCTTGGGATACGTAAGCAGATGCGGAATTTGCTATTCTGGTTGCCTCAGAACCTCAGACGTGTGGGGCTAAGCCCCTTCGGATTAGCTCTGCTTACCTACTTCGCGAGCTCAGTGCAGCACCGCAGCGTCCGTAGTAAGCAAAGCGCTAGCCCGATAGGGATTCAGCGCAGGGGGCTAACCCGAAGGCGCTTAGCCCCACACGTCTGAGGTCCTGTCACGCTACTCCTGGGTGTTCGATTTACATTTGCCCTAATTTACAATGGTCCTACATAGGGAGTGCAGCGATTCATATTCTGTTTGGACAGTCCGTGCAGGAAACGATTCACAACTATCGGGATTTACAATTCCACCAAGAAGCCGCAAATATAAAACAAGAGAGCATACGTCCTTGGGAGATGAGAAGTCAAGAAAGAGCCCAAGTCCGTGTCGCCGTCAGTGAAGCCTAAGTTCTTTCTCAGCAATTCTTGCGCACTGTACTATTAGTCAAGTAGGATTCGACAGTCAGACACCCCAGAGCTCACCTGGCGCTCCTTCACTTTGCTTTCATCCTCGGATCCTCAGAAAAAGCCCAATCTGCCAGCGGTTCCCACTCCTCTTTCGTACATCTCTTCCTTTGCTGTGAGTGCAGTATAGTGTTTAAAAGGTCCACAACACCCCACCGCGAATCTGGGTCGTCTCTCAGTGCCCCAAAAACACAAAAGGTCAGCCCGCGCGAGTATTTGTCGTCAATTAAATTGGGCTCCCGGGCAGTTGGCTCACAAAACCAATCGATTTTTGAACCGGCATAGAACTCTGGTTTGGGCGCGATGGGAGCTTGCCCATCGTGGATGAGGACATGCATGATGGCGCCAATGGCCCAGACGTCGGCTTTGCGAGAAGCTATGGGTATCTCTGGGGGCTGGAACTCTGGTGTGCCGATGATTCGATCCGAGGTGTCGTGCAAGGACGCCATGCCGAAATCGCCCAGGACGATTGAGGGGTAAAGTCCCTTCCCCGGGTAGTTCAGTGGGAGGCGGAGAAAGATGTTTGCCGGCTTGATGTCGCGATGTATGATTTTTTGCCATCTCTCGGGTTGCTTTCCCTGACGACGGTGGTCGTAGCCGTGGTGTATAAAAGCTACTGCTTCGCAAAGCTGAAGGTATATATGCCACAAGAAGGATTCTGGGAAGCGTGCACTATGACGGTAATACTGGTATGAGAGTTGCTCCAAGTCTCCTCCACTGAAATAATCAAAGTATAATTGTGTTGACAATGAGCCGGAAAACCAATCTCGGAGGCGTATTATGCGGTCATGTCGAGGGAGGAGACCCTGGAGTATTCGGACCTCGGTGGGAGGCGAAATGGAATTCAGACCATGTGGTATAGCCTTGCAGACAACGAGTTCTTTATTCTTCTTTCGTCGAAGAAGCCATACTTTTGCCTCGCCACCATGCGTTAAAGATTTCACGGAGTCGAGCTTGTCTGTCTCTCCTGATGAGGATCGCTTCAGAGAATACAGCCGCTTGGCGAGTTCAACTCCACTGATGAGGTGTACATTATCCTCGAAGCCATCTGCATTTCCTCCATTTTCGTCTTCCTCGCCTTCTGATTGGTATGCTCGGGTTAAAGGTTCGATTGGTCCGAATTGCAGATCGGTTGCGTACTGTTCGGATTTTGTAAGTTTGACGGGCTCGAATCGATTTTCAACTGCCTCCAATTCAAAGACTCTTTCGTTTGCTTCCAAGTTCCTCGAACCAGGTCGAACAAAGGTTTTTGGCAATCCGTCCAAAAATTTGTGACTTTTTTCTGCGTTGACTTGACTGTCATTCTCTTTGATCACGGCTTTGGATTCAGATACAGCTGCGTCCAACTCGAATTCGATGTCTGCAGCTGCTTCAACCTGAGCTTCGATTACTTTAAGATGAACTTCGACATGCTGTGGACTGCGAGCATATCTCTCAGATGAACAGTTTCCGACCATGGTTGCAGCGACGTGATGGGAACCAAACGGTTAGGCTATGCAATAGTTCGGGATTCTCCTTAATGAATAACGCCTGTCTGAAGAGCTTTTGAGGCATGATAGGGCTTTTCAGGAGAGATCCGCTGCAAAACATCAAACAATAGGCATTGTTCGAACACAAAGAACATGAAGTCTTTCAACAATGGTGTTTGCAATGATATGTGTAACAATGGCTGCGGGCCAGTCATGATGCGCCAATCGAAGCCTCATTGTTCGGTACGAGGAAACAGAAAGAGGGTCATTTGGGAGCCATTATCATAAATACCCCAAAATATTCCCCCCTTCCAGATTCTCTCTACGCCTCTTCTCCACAAGATCTCATACTCATCACAAGGTCATTATAACCGAGCTGCAGCATCTTCATCCCACAACAATCCGTCTGGGAACCATGTCTGCAAACTCCTTCGTCTACCACGCAGGCTGTGGCCACAGCACCCGAATCGAGCACGGCCACAACCTCTGGCGCCCTATAACCATAGAATCCACAAGTCCTCTTTGTGCACACTGCTACCTGACTGAAAAAGACAAGATCCACGAGCGCTACCGCGCAAATCTTCAGAAGGCTAGCGAATTGGGCATGATTGCCATGACCGTGGCGTTTAAAGCCGAAGCCAAAAACAATGTTGGAGGGACATGGACACAGGAGAAGCATGATATTTTAGTTGCTGGCAATCGAGTTCTCTTGATGAATATCGAGGCTTTGGAATGCCGGCGTCAAGAGGAATTGAACAAGCTAGCGAGTAATGTGGCTGTGAGTTCGACGTTTGCACAGTTGGCACAGGACGCGGGTGTACACACTAGTAGACTATAATTCATGGCTACGCCGATCGTCAGAGTAGGTGATTGTAAGAATGACTCATTTCCTATACTACTTTCTTCGATTCTGTCTATCGCGTCTGCTTTATAGCTTCGAGAATTAGTAAGCCGAATCACCAACATCCATCGAAATATCTTAACAATGCATGTGCTTTCTTGTAATCGATGATAAACTTGATATACTTAAACTGTTTTCTCTACACACACATAGTCTCGCAATACAGCAAAGCCATTTTTTCGAACTCTTGGAATCCAGTTCATAGTTCAAAATTCGAAAAGGCTCGAAACATCACTTTTCGATCCAACTCACCCTTTTCCCCTTAACCCATACGCCCTCGATATCCCTCACTTCACAAAGGAAGCAAAGCTCTCAGTGGTTATGAATGGTTACAAAAGCGTATATCTGATGCCAAAAACCTGTTACCACAATGGCTGAGCTATTGGAAGTTGCCATCTCGCAAGGAAAATTTCGAGAGAGACAATGACATTCCGATCACGAGACTGTCTACGGACTTTGGGATGGCGAAAAGAAGACGCTGAGATCTTATTTCGATAAAGACGAACTCCCAACAATGGCTTTATCCCCACAGACAGGACAACGAGCAGAGAGCTCCTTATAAGACCGTTTCCCTCATGTAAGTTCTTCACATCCCTACTCATCAACAATTCGACTCTACAATACCCTGCACGAAAAATAATAATCCGACAATCTACAAGTCATCATGGACAGAACCTTCATCACAATCCCTTCCCCTCCAACAACCCACGCCCCAGACACCTTCCACACCTCACCTCTGTCCCCCACCAACCCCCACAACGACGACACCTTCCACACGCCCCCCTCCACCCCACCACAAACCCCCTACTTCCGTCTCGACTCCTCCTGGTTCGCCGCCCGCCTCCTCTGCCAAACCCAGCCCCTATCAACCTGGCTCAACAACCCCTCCCCCTGCACCTGCCCCGCCTGCCCCCTCAACTTCGTCACCGACGTCCCCCACAGCCAAGGCCGCTACCTGCACAACGGCGAGGAGGCCGCGACGGTGGATGAGTTTTTCGGGAGCAATAATTTGCCGCCGAAGCTTTGGGAGGCGAGTGCGCGGTGGGTGAGGGGGGAGGCGGATGATTTGGATAAGTTGTTGATTGAGGGGTTTGTGAGGCATCATGTCAAGGTTGTTGAGGATGGGGTGGGGGGGTGGAAGGGGGTGTGAGGGGGGGTGAAGGGGAAGGGGAAGGGGTTGGGGTTGGGTTCGCTGTCGAGGATGAAGAGGTTTGGTTGATGGAGGGAGCCTAATCGTGAGTTGAAAGATTCAGTGAATGAAAGGATTGTTTCCTAAGTCAAGTATATGTAGTAACATACCTACCTAGCCAGTCGTGAAACAATTCCTACTTAGTATCTACTAAACGAACAAATGTTGATAGGGTTTTTCATGATATTTCTTATATGTTTCGTGAAAAGATCGAAATGCGTTTTAGGAGTAGGCTTTGTTCGCAACAGAATATTCATGAGAAATTCTGCCCACGCATTCATATGTGAAAAAGTTGCTGAACGTGAGCATACATAACCTAAAAAAAAAGACCATCTCTCAATACCTGTAAGTCATGTAGTGGGGCATGAAGATGAGAAAATCAAGTCACACGTCTGAAGATGACTTTTTTATTACTGAAGGGTTAGAGAAGTTGAGCACACTTAAAAGTTAGAGAAGTTGGGCAAAATCTTATCTAAGACGTTGGTCATGATTGCGATGTACTGTATTTGGGCGAAAAGGAAAAGAGATTTCAGCCGAGTTGATGATGAATAACGGGATTGTTCGCAGAATAGGGAAAAGAGGAAAGGGGTTGAACTGGGCACTTGAGAATGGCTTTGTTACCACCCGAGGAACAAAAAGCTCCAGCCAGGGTCTTTATAAGTCTTCCTGCCTCATCGTACCTCCATCTATCTCAGAATCAGTAATTTGGATTCAACGTTCTTAAAACCAAAACCCTACAATTCAGAATGGAAGGAAATACCATTCAATCCAGAGAGTCCTCTCAAACAAGAGGTTCCTCTCACACCAGAGAACCCTCTCAAATAAGAGGTTCCTCTCGCACCAGAGAACCCTCTCAAACAAGAGATTCCTCTCACACCAGAGAACCTTCTCAACACAAAGAACCCTCTCAACCCAGAGACGTCTTTAGGCCCAAAAAATTCTACAAACTCAGGCGACTCTACCTTCAACAGGAAAAGCTTTTCGGCTCCTTGATCATTGACATGTCATGGGCCTCCATCCCCTGGGCCTCGGACTTACAAGATCTCAAGACCTGGCGGGAGCCCACCGAACCCTGTAGTTCCCCTACCTGTCCGGTGAATTACGCGACAGGAATACCCCACAGCGTCGGCCGTTACGTACACAACGGCAAACGCGCGCCACGAAGATTTGGGCTCCACTCCTTTCTTTTCGGCAGCTGCAACCCTCCCCCGGAGTTGCTCGAGGCGTCCGACAGACTCGAGGACCAAAATTATGGTGGTGATGACAATCGATCAATTCAGGACATGAGCTTGATTAGGGATTTCCTAGTTCATCATGTTAAGTTCATGACGGCTGATAATTTTGAAGCAAACCAGCGATGTGATGGCGATTTATTGATGGGATGGGGACAAGTGGGTAGATAGGATAGTCGAAATCTGCAATACCATATTTTGTCACAATCATCAGCGTTTATTATTGCCGATTTTGTACTCACTGATCCGAACTTCTCCGCGCTTATAGTCGCGCTTGTAGGAATTTTGTATCGTATACATAAATCGATACAGTAGCCCAGCTTCATGCGCTTGGTCCTATTTCACCTTGTGGTTACAGCATTGGATGGAGGGCTTACCGCTGAGCTTCAAAAGGCTGATCAGTGGTGGAGATAGAGTAAGTCCGATCTATCTATCCACCAGGTATTTACCCACATGTGGTGAGCTCACTCAACTGTTATCATGAGTAGTCATCCTTCGAGGCAGCAATTGTACCCTGTTTAGGCAACCAAATCTGTCCGTTCATATAAATAGCAGTGAAAAGAGTGGGACGGCAGCGTTGATGTGTATAGCGTCTCGAAGAATTGAAGCTCGACGAGTAGGCCCAGTGGTATTATTCTTGAACCCTCCTAGGAGCTCGATCAGCTTTATAAACGAACGCGGTGCCAACCATATTATTAATTGCCTTGGTACAAAAGCCAGCAAATGCTTTTCTCACTGTTGAATGTGATGAAGGGGATCGTCGGTAGCCTGTAATGATCGCAGTGTTGGATCTATCATAATGTCTCTTCGGGTTTTCTCCTATTAAAGTGCGAGAGCTTCTGCTCTTATCTGAATGTCATAAATCCCTGCAGCCATGGTAAGTACTTGCCTTGCTGTATGAAAAGCAACAACTTTTGCAGTCCAGAAGTACTTTGGGCGTCCTGTGAGTCTTGAAACAGGAACCAGCCTCGTTGATGACAGATTAAGGTCTTGTGGACTGCCATGCGAGCAACATCGACAATTAAGATGATTCGGAAAGATGATCACGAACAGAAACGGGATGCTGTCCCAGATGACGCTTAATCCCAAAGTGGTTAGCGTCAGTCGAGCCATCTCTGCCTTGTTATTGTCTTCTCTCGATTTCCAGTTTAATACTGTCCTGCCAAATTGGTCACGCTCGTTTACGCTTCACTACTCTCTACGCTCAATTTTATATGCCCAAGATCCTCATCAGCTCACCGGAAGCTTGGGTCACCACATTGACTAAATTGTAATCGCTATGCTCGCCATATTGTGTACATGATGCACGCGGTTGGTAGATATCACCATCCATAGATCGGATGCCATGTTCCTAATTTGAAATGGCTTTCCTGAACATGAACCCTATGGGTATTGGCAGAGAACCTCATTCGCGTTGCGGATAGACTATTCACAAATGAGGGCTCGCATTCATAGACCAATTGGGCCATTCATGCAAAAACGAGCATATCCTCGAAGCTTTTGGCTTCATGTTCTTCTATATAGCGAGATAGCTAGGTCGCTATCTTGCTGTCACTGCACTCATTCTTCCTCAATTATTTCGCGATAAGATTGTTGATCTACTGCTTCTGATATCTTTCTGCAAAATAAGTTATCTGAAGCGAAACATATGACTGGTTTGTCAGATCTTCATGAAGCAGAAGGCAAGGCAGCATCAGATCCTTGGATATTCTGTTTGATCCATGAGTGCAAGTTCTCATATGTGGATAGTCTATTCACGAGACGAACGACCAATGAAGGCCCTCCATCCATGGATAACAGGACACCATGGTTTGCTTTGTAAGATATCCAATGCATAATTTCACTATGAGCGATTTAGCCAGTAAGCCGTCATCTCTTCAGTGTTTGTGTTATTCTTGTTGTCCGATATTTGCTGCCGGGACAAAGCAATACAACACTTATTGTTTCCTAACAAAGAACGCTTAGTCTGTCACTCTGGCTTTGCTTCGGACAATGGATCAGTAAATCATCACACACATCTCATTGCTTCAAAAATGATCGCATGCCAGACTTCAAATCCTTCAATTCTCAGCCTCGACCTCTGATACCAATCTCAAATCATCGAAATGTCAGCTAGCATGGAGAATATCCGCTTTCGGTTCAGCCTCGAATTTATCTTCGCTGTGGATGATAGAATACTCGATAGACGGCTCTCTCGCGACCATTCTCTGTCTCCAAGAAGCCGCCCTCATACCGAAGCTACACGCTCTCGTGCTTCATTGGCGCATCTTGCAGCAATCCTAGGCTGCAACCAGCCGAAAGTGACACGAAATCCGGATCCGCGATTACTCGACACCCATGTCCCTAGAGACAGAAATGACCTGCACGAGTCCAAGTGGAATGCCCTGGAGGCGCCGCAGCTCCTGTCTCCGGGTGGCGTTCTTCGAAAACGACGAGGCAGTCTTGCAACTGCTAACCGCCATGTCATTGGGGTAGAGCTTCTCAGCCCCTATTTCACCTTCACACAATGGCAGCATGCGCAGAAAACCATAACAAGAATACTAGCCAGACTCACTCCCATCACGTTTCCAACTATTTCCGGTTCCACGCACCATGCAGCCCGCTCTCCAAAACACACAGCATGGACCAACGAGCGCTGTAGCTTCCGCCTACAATACGCGCCCTTAGAAGACGAGGACCATTTCCAACTCCGTACCCTCCAAAACCTCATCGCCATCTGGGGCTCCTTCGAATCCGAAATCCAAAAAATCCAACCCCTCCACCACCGCTCCCAAACCCAAGGGCCCCTCAGCCTATGGAACAACATGCAAAAAGGCACCACCGGCTCCCAATTTCGGCACGAAGTCTACACCGCCACCACGCTTCCCGACCTGCAAGACATATTCGAATTCGACCGCGAGGAAGCCAACTTCTCAAAAATCAGCTACAAATCCCGCCCCGCATTCTCGCCCCTAGCCACGCACTGCCACGCCGTCGAGTTCCGAGAACATACGGGCACGCTGGATGCCAGGGATGTGCTGTTCTGGATCGGGTTTACGGCGGCGATGTTGGGGCTGTGTCAGGAGCTGACGGACGAGGGGGATATGTTTGATTTGGAGGAGGAGATTGATTTGATGGGGATTATGGAACTGGTGAAGGCGTCGTATCAGGCGGAGCAGTATGCGTGGAATCGTTTGATTAGGATGGGGGAAAGGGAGAAGGGGGTGAGGGATAGCGGATTTTCTTGAGAGGGGCATTGTGGTTGGTTTAGAGGGATCGGTTTGCGGGTAGGGGGTATAATCGTATAGACTCTTTTGAGTTATCAATATAATGAGAATTCCCTGTCAATCTACCTATCCATCCAACAGCAAAGCTCCCCCACATACTCCGCGCACTAATCCCCTATGCACGCCCCCTAAACCCCATCTCCCATCCACCCTCCAGCCCTTACCCCGGTTCCAATAATCTGTATCATTCACCCAAACCCCTAATTCACTCCTTCACACCCACAACTCAACACACACGCACCTACACCTCAACACACACGCATCCACCCACCCCAACCGTCAACACTCCATCGCAATCCGCTCTTCGCCCCTCACGCACGCATACCTCATCGTCTAACCCAATCTTGCTTCGTGGCACATTCGCCCCGTCTCAATACGGAGAGTATGAGAGCTCTCCCTTCCATACCTGAACATCAGCTATTAACAAACGTCGGCGTTCAACTTCAAAAGGCAAGATGGGGAGAATTGTACGTGATTGCTCCGTTCTTACCATATCACATTGTTATTGATGCTTCTTGTCAAATCTTGCCTTCCGTTCACGCCCTCGCCCACCACCTCCTTTCCCTGTTCCTTCCAACTTCCTCTCCCAGTCCCTGTTAGAAATACCACTAACGTCACCGCCAGCAATGGACGCCCGACAACGACCGCAAGGTAAGTAGCTCCTCTATCTCTCTATCCCTGTTTGCAAGGTCTTGTACCAAACTTCTGATAGGGCAAGATCACTAATATTTTTTCCTATTTACCTTAGTTGCTTCTGCAGCTTATGAAAACAAATGCCAACGAGATTGATGTTGATGGGTTGGCAGGGATGTTTGAGGGCGAGTCTTGCCTTGCTTTGAATCTCTTACCTCATTTTACCACGTTCCCCTGTTTTACTCCCCCCAGTCCCTCTTAACCCTACCACACTCCCCTTTCCCACCCTTCTCTCCCCCCCCCCCTTGATTCTTCCCACCTCCTCCCACACAAATCCTAACACTCCCTCCCCTCATAGGAGCAACCCCCAAAGCCATCCACGAACGCATCTCCAAGCTCCGCCGCGAGAAAAAGAACTCTTCCCTTCCTTCCAGCACCCCTTCCTCCACAACCAACAAATCCACCACAACCACCACCAAAGACACCGCCAACCCCAACCCCAAACCCACTGTCAAACCAAACCCTACCAAAAAAGAAATCGTCACGATAAACATCGAGGACGAGGACGACGAAACCGCGGCGCCGCAGGGCCAAGAGAAGGCACGGACCACCAAATCCGCAACACCAGCCCCCAGCTTCGGTGCGTCTTTGGTGTATATGGGTAGGAAAAGGAAGAGGGATGCGAGTGCTGAGGTCGAGGATGTTGCAAAGAAGGAGAGCAAGTATAGGAAGGCCAGTGTGGAGGATGAGGTTGAGGAGGAGGGGAGAGTGGGGGCGGTTGGGAAAGGGGGTGGAGATGAGGAGGTAGGGGAGAAGGTTGAGGTTGAGGGAGGTGGTGGGGTTGTTAAGGTGGATTAGGGGTTTGAGGTTGGTGCAATTGGGATGGTAGAGAAGTGGTTGATGCAGGAGAGATCATTCTAGTAAAGCACAGACAGAAACGCTCGGCTAAGGGAGATTCCTACATGGATACGAAATTAAAAAGAGAAAAGTACGCGTTTCGGAGATCTGAATTTGATACATTCGCTCCACATGATAAGATGTCTACTTACTTCATGACGCTATAGCGCCACACCCCATACGCCATAGGCTATGCTACAAACGACGCAGATACACCCCTTATTTCGGTGCATCCCTCAGTGTCCTCCCACCTCTCAATCTCTGCCTCCCGTCATCGTTCTTCTCTTCCTTCCCCTTTCCTTTCGCTTCCGCTCCAGTGTCCCCATCGCCAACAATTTTCTTAGGCCCACTCCTCAGCGTCTGGCCCTGGCCCGGAAATTTCGGCTTCGATTCATCGACCACCTTCTGCTCTCCACTCTTCTTCACAGGCTTGATCTCATAGCCAAAGAACAATTGGCCAGGCGGCAATCTCAGCGGCTGCGGGCCGTTTGTTTGTCTCACAGTCGTAGGAGGAGGATTCGTAGAAGCACCAGCGACAGGTGTCGTGGCCTTAGGGGTGACTGCCTTTCCTCCTCTAAGCTTTTGTCCGCCGAGGAGAAAGTTGGACGATACGGCTTTAGCGCCTGCGGCTGCGGAGTTGGAAGATGGGGCTATGGCGGCATAGTTGATTTTTTGGGCCATGGTGCCCGTGTTATGCAGTGTGCCTCCAGCAGGCAACCCGCCCGTCATGCTCCTGGGTGTACTTGTGCCGCTTGGCCGTTTCGGCTCCTCGTAGCCTACGGGTGGCGCGAAATCGACTTCGAGATCTGTTTCTAGCACGCCGATGGCGTTTTTCTGTGTTTCGGGTTTCGTTTCTAGAACAGCCATTTCGTATATTTGGTCGTTGTAGGAAAAGGTAAAGATGTCGCCTTTGGTTAGGCAGGAGAAATTGCGAAAAGCGTTTTCGAGGACGGCTTTGGGGTCTGAGATGTCTAGGAAGGAGGTTGACTGCGCTTGGAGTTTTACAAACTGGCCGGAGGGAAGATCTGTGGACTTTATTTGAAGGAGATCGCCCGGCTCAAGGTCTAGGGTCTGCATCATCCAAAACGGGAGATAGATTTTTCCTTCTTCTGCGATGAACTCCAAGACACCCGCGTGTGTCATACGCTCTTTAGCTCCATTTATCAACTCAAAGAGCATGGGATATGTGATATGTAATCTTGTGAGCTTGTCGAGAGCACTGGGCGGCATGATGACTTTTCCTCCATGATTGACGTTGTCTCGCTCTGGGCCGGGAAGCATGACGACAGGGTAGCAGCGGTAGTACTCATCGAAGCGGCGGGGTGCTCCTCCTGCTGCTCGTCTCATCATGGCTGATGGGAAAATCCCCCCGGTCATCTCGTCGTCCTCGTAATAGCCCGGGTTGAACTGCAAGACGTTAGTTTGAGCTCCGGTATAGGTTTCGGATATCGTGTACTGACCATGTTGAAGGAGAACAAGGGTTTCAAGATGTTTAGAAACTGTCTCACGGTCTGAGGATTAAGGAGAGGAAGAAGCAAGATAGTCAAGATGCTTTTAGATTGTATGCGGAAGGTCAGGCTTGAGCTCAAACAATTACTTTAAGGTGGGGGGTCCTGAGCATTGACCATAGGGCTCTTTGTATGAAGAACACTGTGGTGGTATGATAATCTTTAGATCTGGACCAACGAGACTGTCATCATAACCAAAGATCATTTGCATCAGCGATCTTTGTACTACCTTGAGGTAGTGTCACTACGGAGTATACTGTATGAACATAGATTTCTCGTTAGCCGCCCCACTATCCGCAACCGACCACCCCCCTCCCCCTTGTTAATGTCAGATCGAAGTAACAAGCAGCTGTCTGTCTCCAGTCTCTAGTCACCTCAGAACCCCATCAATTTGTCTTTCCCCCACTGCATCCTCCCCCACCATGTCCGCCCGCCGCCCCGCTCCGCGCCCTAAACGCGGCGACGAAGAATTCTCTCGTACCCACCATCTCGACCATGAAGGACCTAATAAGAAGCCCCGCTTCGACGTACGGAATCCTTCTGCTCTCGTACCCGATGCCCCGGAGGAGGATGCAATCTTAGAGGCCGATGAGATTGGCAAGCGCGGCCAACAAGCAAAACGCAATGCAGTCAATATCGACGGCTACGAATCTGATAGCTCCAACGAAGGCTTTGGTGCCAGAGCCGACGTTAAAGCCAAGGAAGCGAGGAAGCAAGGGGGAAAGGGCCCGGGAAGCAAGAGGGAAGAGGAGGATAACATGTTCGCGGATTTGGATGCGGGCATGGGGGACGGGGATGAGGATGAGGAGGTTGTGGGAGAAGGGAAGAAAAAGGACAAGATTGTCAGATTTCTTGAGGTCGAGGAGATCGAGGGGCAGATTCCTTCCAGTAAAAGCGGCGGACATGTCTCTGCGGATTTCTCACTTAATGGCGACGGCACTGGCTTGAGTGACGTGGGAAATGGTCGGAGAAAGGACGACGAGGTAGACAGTAGCAGCGAGTCTGATGTTGCCGAAGAAGAACGAGCGGATACCAACGGACAGGTAGACGAAGAAGTCGGCGCCGGCGGCAAGAAAGCCCACGCCCCTAAACTCGACGCGTTCAACATGAAATCCGAGCAAGAAGAAGGCCGCTTTGACGCCCAAGGAAACTTCGTCCGCAAAGCCACAGACCCCGACGCGCAGCACGATTCATGGCTCGAAGGTGTCTCAAAAAAAGACATGAAAAAGGCCAAAGAGGCCGCAGACAAGCGGGACGAGGATCGGCGACAGAAGGCTATCGAAGACGATGCCGTACTCACAGCCGACATACTCAAAACTCTAATACCCTACCTCGAGCGCGGCGAAACGGTGCTGGAAGCCCTCGCACGCTTGGGAAAGGGCAAGGAGAAGAAAAAACCAAAATGGCAGAACAAAACGAAGAACAAACGCACAGCAGCAGACGACGCCATGGACTTCGACCCCCAAAACCCGGCCGAAGACCACGCCGAAACCCGCCGCAGAGAAGCCGTCGAAGCCATTACCGGCGCCGCAGACCAACTTCTTACACGCGGGCAGGTGGAAATTTACGACGCGGAGCGAGAATTGCTGATGCGGCAATACGCACGTGAAACAGGCGAAGACTGGGTCGATCCACCCATCAACAATGATTCTTACACGCTGGAGCAACAGCATGAAAGCGAAGCAACGAAGAAAACGTGGGAGTATCGCTGGTCCGACGCGCGTGACGGCGGCGAACCTCACGGCCCATATGATGGCGTTACGATGGCGCAGTGGGATGCGGCGGGCTATTTTGGGGAGGGCGTGGAGTTCCGGAGGGTTGGAGGTGAGGGACCATGGATGGCGGACGTGGGCTTCGTATGAAGCTTCCTACATTTCTTGGAAAGGAACGTGCCAGTGCGATATTAGGTATGACAGGGCTTCGCAGGTCTTGAAAATCTTATTTTCACTTGATGGTCTGAGGTGCTGAGGTGCTTTTGGCCCGGGGGGGGAGAAGGGCATGGAGAGCGAAAGGAAAGGGATGGAGAAGGCGATGGCGAGGGGGATGAAGAGAGGGGAACGCTTCGTGATGCCAGGGCGCTGGGGTTGCGAAAGGGGATAGGGATGAGGCGATGAGTTGGAAAGCCTGATGAGAGGAAGCCGTGCAGCGCACGTGGACGAAGACAGCGAGGGCCATCAACCCGGCTGCGCAGACCACCCATCTCTATCTATAAGACATTGCTCCACCCTACCTCTTGCATATCGTAACCTTTCAAAGCTTCCACAACTCGTATATATACCTAGCTCTAGTGGGGGGGGGGGGGGGGGCGGCGCCGGGGGGGGGGGGGGGGGGGGGGGGGGGGGGGGGGGGGGGGGGGGGGGGGGGGGGGGGGGGGGGGGGGGGGAGGCG
>JAABUT010001483.1_pt1 | contig 26570 bp, 23 predicted proteins | sample 5559281 | NCBI WGS metagenome assembly JAABUT01 (sample SAMN10711880, study PRJNA513359) | rock metagenome | isolation source: Antarctica rocks | place: Antarctica: Victoria Land, Ricker Hills nord | collected 2016-01-04
CTGTCGTCTGATCAGTTCTTTGATCATCATGAAGTACTTCAAATTCAGATGATCGATGAAGATCTTGATCAAAATATCTGTACATTTCAATTCAGAACGTCAGTGCTTCAAGCAGCAAATAATGATCAGCAGTTTCTTATCATAGATCTCGTAGTTGCATTTTGCAAGAATCATGTTCTTGCTGTAAAAGATCACTGAATGTAGAATGTCTTCATCATCATACTGAGACAATACTTCGTCGTTCACGTAGTTTGAGAAGTTCGTTTTCAGAATAGCTTCTCTGATCGAGTTGAAATGCTTCAGAATGAGAGCTGTCGTCATCTGTTGCTTTAGTTCTTTAAAGATTGTCTGACAGATCTCTGTTCATTCAAAGAAGTGATCTTTTTGAGTCAGCTTTATCATGAGTTGAACGATCTTTGAGAAGTTCTTTATGAATCGTCGATAGAAGTTGCAGAAGTCAATGAAGATCTGCACATGAGTCAACGATTGAGACACTTTTCAGCTTCGAATCACATCTACTTTTCTAGAATTCATTCGCAGATCATTGATGAATATCAGTAGTTCAAGAAACGAGATTTTCTGAATCTCAAATTCGCACTTGTCAATGTCTATCTGCAAGTCGACTTCGCGAAGCTTGTCTAGCACTTCTTTCACATGAGTTCTATGTTCTTTCAAGATCTTACTATAGATGAGAATATCATTCAAGTATGTCTGACAGAACTTGTGCAGACAGTCAAACAACACATCGTTGATATAGTGCTGAAAAGACGCGAGTTCATTGATCAATTTGAAGAGCATTACTCTATACTTGTAGACATCGAAGAAAGTAATAAAAGTAGTCAAATTCTCGCTTTTTGAACTCATGCGCAGTTTATTGAACGTGACGATAATGTCGAGTCGAGTCAGATACTTACTGCCTTGAATTCGAGCTAGTACTTCGTTTATCAAGAGTATTGAATAACGATCTCTTTTAATCAGAGCATTCAGTTTTCGATAATTCACGCAAAAGCAAAGACTATCATCTTTCTTTTCGACAAATAGTATTGATGAAGCGAAGAGAGCTTTGCTGAGAATAATAAACTTCTTCTTCAAGTTCTCTTCTAGATACTTCTTGATCTTCTGCAACTTGTGACTCGACATGAAATACAATCAACTTCTAGAAGATTGATCTTCATCTTCTAATTCAATCTTATGATCATATGATCGATGTGAGAACAACTGCGTTGTCTTTTCTCTATCAAAAACATTCAAAAAGTCGTGATAAACTATTGAAAGCTTCTTCTTCAGTTCATCTAATGACATGACAGAGATTATTTCATTCAGTTTCGCGAAATCTTCAACTGAGCTAAGCGCTTTGTTGATTTTACTAATGATCAAGAAGAAGATCTTGATCTTCTTATTCTTGACTAGAGTTCAATACACAGCGACTTTGATCATGATAATATTGACGAGTTTCTTTGTCTTAGTTGACTGAAATGAGCGAAGTTGATCAAGATCAACTTGAATGCTTTGCTTTGCTATGAGAGCAGATTCAATGAATCTATTCACTGATTTCTGATTCATGAGTCTCTTTAAGATGATCGTTGATGTAACAATCAAGTTCAAGTTCTTTCGTTCTCTTTCGCAGATCTCGTTTGATTCAGATCTGTGAAATGCTGATTGACTGCTTACTTTTGAAACAACAGATTTCAATGTTCGAATCTTCAACAATGATATTAATCGATCGTTTGCAGAATCTATCAACATTTGATTTCTTTTCAATCAGAGATTTTCAATGATTATCTTGTGTTGATCTAGACAAGTTATTAATAAAGACATCATTTCATTCTTGTGTTCTTGTATCATGATCGATGTATACAGAGCGTGTGTAATCGACTTTCGATCAAAGATTTCATCATACGATTGAATCGACTTTGATTTTGACAGCGATATTGACTGAATATTAAAGTGTTCACATAGCTCTGACATCAAAGATTCATCAATGAAAGTCATGTCAGTGACTCTCGTATCTATCAGAGCGAAAGATCTTAATATCTTTTCTAGACTATTCAAGATGACGTCAACAGTGAACGACTTGAAATCAAACGAGTCATCAGGCATGCTGATGAAGCAGAATACGAGTATATCGCTCTCAGTCACTACTTTGACGAGAGCAAGTCGTTTTTCGAATTCGCTGCGATTTCGTGCATCTGAGCTGATTCAAGACAGTCACGTGCTTTATGTTCTGACTTCTTGCATTTGAAGCAGAGTTCTTTTTTAAACAACTTCTCTCTAGCAGAATCAACGTTCGATATTCTGAGTTTCTTTTATGCAGAGATTGAAGCTGAGATCGCAGTAGTGATCATCATCAAGATGCTAGTGATAGAGCGAGCGACTTGAGTCGTTGATGTCTTGAAGACTGATCGAGCATTCAATTTCGTCAATCGAACGTCGACTTGCATGCAGATGTCGATGAATTCGTTCAAATTCATAGTTCGTTCGTTGATCATGACTCGCTGAAGATCTGAGCTAATCTTATGCTGAAGATCATCTAGTAGAATTTCGTTATTGTATTCTAGTTTTGCACTAAGTCTCTGAAATTTCATTCAAAATTCATGAAAGAAGATCTTGTTTTGATACAGCTTCAAGAACTGTCGTTGAGTCGTGTGACGTCAATTGAGATCGTCGTACATCTTATTTATGATCGACAGTATCTCTTCTGCTTCAAGAAACGAGTTCGTGATCATGTCTCTCATTCTGAGTGCTATGTGTTTGATCGTTGTTTCACTGACTCGACTTTTCACATATGCAATCTTCATTTCTTCGATAGAAAAATGATTCTTGTTCGTCTTCAGCTTGTTTCGCATTTGAGACAATTAATTATTCATATTCTGTTTTGAATTTTCGAACAGAAGTGAGTCAGATAGCTTGATCGACTTTGAGAATCGATCTTTCGAAATCGAAGTGCTTAGTCGACTTGATGTCGCTTCTAGATGACGTATAATCACGTTTTTTTTCTTCATCTCTTTCTGTAAACGCGTTTGAACAGCGTTCAACGTTGTCTGCGTAGCTTTCATCTCGATGTTGATAGCTTTCAATTCAACGTTGATCTTGTTGACGTCATTCAACATCTGAATCATGTCATTGTGAGTCTCGATTTCGATGTCATGCTGTTGACATATGTACTTGATAAAGATAACGAGATCGTCTGCTTCATGAGTGCTTATTCAAGCATTCAGTTTCGTGCTGATGCTGATCTTGATCATTTCGTGATCGAAGAACAACGCGTTAGTGTTCTCTTCTTTGATATTCAATGATGCATTCGTGTCTTCTTCTTCTGATGCTGTTCAATTCTGTGATAGAAGTGATTCTCTTTCAGCATCTCGAGTTTCGTAGCGAGTCGTGCTCACTAATTCTGATTCTAATTCTGTGCTTCTAGTCATTGTGTGAGTAGAAAATTGCTGATCGAAATTCAACTGAAATTTCTGGTTTCAGTTCTAGAACAACACGTTCATGTTCTTCTGTTCTTCTGTTCTGACGACGAGCTCAGTAAAGAGTTAGTCTAGAGCAACGCGTTCATGTTCTTCTGTTCTGTTCTAGAAATTTCTTGATTTCTAATGAGTCTTCTGAGCTCAATTTTCTGATTTCGATTCTGATTCAAGTTTGAATGATGTAGCTTGTTTTTATATCATCTACACATCGATAGCAAGATTAATGAGTTTTGAACTAATGTTATGAGTCTGTATAGAGCGAATCATATGAGTGTATTCTAACTAGAAGTTCAAAGCTGAAGAAGAAAGAAGATGCAACACGTCGTGAGTTTTACTCACGAAGGCACGCTAGATCGCTAGCGTGTCAACATCAGCTTTATACTAGTCTATGATAGTCTGACATGATCTATGTTAGACTAACTCGAAGTGCACGATCGCAACACTGTCACTACGTCTGTGAAATGTTTTGTCTTCGCGACTAATTCTTTCAGCTCATCATAATGAGTGATGACTAAAGTCAATTCTTTCAATCTCTTATTTAGCTCTCAGTTCATTCTCATCATGATTACTGTAACATCATCTTTGCTGTTGCTATCATTCAAGTAAACTCTTTGCTTCAATGCAAATGTGTCAAAATTGTGTTGTTTTATTGACATTTTCTTGTTTATGACTATAACTATCTTCAATGATTCTGATCAGAAAGTCACTGTGTAAAAATGACTTCAATTCATCTTCATTTATTTGAATGTTTCTTTCATTCACTTTCGCTTCAGCTGTAGAAATGTCTTACACAGCTTTGATTTTCAATCTCTTTTGAGTGTCAAGTCATTGTGAATTCAACGCATTGTCATCTTGATAACTTCGTCTGATTTTCAAGAGTTCATGTTTATTATCGATCTTTATATCAGCTTTCATAAGTGAATATCTATCGACGTCATGTTTATTTTCATTTGTAGAATCTTTGTTAATGTTGTATGATAAACGTCAATAATCTGTCATAATGCTCTTTCTTGCATTGATCTCAGCTTAATGTTTAAATTCTTTCAATGATCTTTCACTTTCTGTAATGTATATCATATGATGACTTCGTGACTGAGCAGAAAGTGTGTCATCGCGAAGTATATTTGTTTACTCATTGTCATTGACGAGTCTCAAGTAAATTCAATGATTGTTTGCATGATTTTTTGTCTAATCACTAGTTTTGCTTCGACATGATACATGTGAGTCGCTCATTTCAGCTTGAAGTTCAGTTGAACTTTCAAGACTCTGATATTTGATTTTGAATTAATCTGATGTTTCATCAACTTTACATCAACGTTCATATTGAATCACTTAGAGATTCTTGTAAAGTGAATCAACTCATGCTTTGTCTTTGAAAACTTGATGTCGTGCGTTTTTGATCACTGTTTACATCTATCATAAATCTCGCTAAGAACTTTGCAATTGCACTTCATGAACTTTTCATATGTTAAAATATTGACATCATTTACAAAATCTGTGAAGCTTGTTCTCAGTCTGATGTCATCACATGCTTCTAGCAAGTTCACATTGTAAAATAAATATAATATTGATGATAGCAAAGAGTTTTGTGATATATTGACGTTTACGCTGCGTTTCATCATCATGTAATCATTGATTGTGATCATGATGTGTTAATCTCTCAGAAAGTTCTTCACAAATTTGAGAAATAGTTTGAGAACTCTTCTCTTTTTCATGTCATGCAAGAGTCTGCTATGCGTTACATTGTTGAATGCACTCTTTTCATTCAGACTCAGCAGTGAGACTGCTATTCTTCTTATGTTACTTCATACAATGTATATCTTTTCTGTAATCAGTTGCAGAATCATATCTGTTGATTTGTGTTTGTGAACTCTCATCTGAATGTTCAATATTGAGTTACACATCTCTATAATGTTTTGCAAACGTTTAAATATGATGAACTTCAATGCTTTGTTTAATGTATTAAGTAGTGCAATTGATTTATATATCTTTGCATTAAAGTAATCTTTTTTGTCTGACTTTCAAATCACTATTGTGATTGCATTCTTGAACTGAGTTGACTGTATTTTCTTCTGTAAACATCTTTCAAAAAGAGAGTGTATTTATTCTGATGCATCATTAATGAGTCTGCGCATTATTTTATTTATGTATTTTGTGTGTTTCAACATCTTGTCAGATGTCACTTTGTAAATGACTCTTTTAATTTCATGATGCATTAATGAAGCATCATCTTCAATCGAGAATGAATACTTGAAGTCTATTGTGTTCAGCATGAGAATCTCTGAAGATGATGAAAAGTGAGTTTGAAACATCATTTTCGCTTTATTCTGCGTTGTTATGATGATGTCAGAGCACTTTGACTTGATTAGAGAAGAAATTGTTGCTTAAGTCAATGTGTCTGTGACTGCATTTCTTGCTCATTTCGCAGTTTTAAACAGTTCTCTCGAGAATTGTTTGACATTCTGCATGATTTTTCAATATTCACTACGTTTCTGTTTTCTGATGATCTTGTTCTTCTTGTCACATACTTGAATGTACTCTGTTCAGTCATTGATGATTCAACAACTTCTTTTCATTTGTTGCACGCTCTTAATGATCTTCTTCAGTGCATTCAGCAGTTGCTTAATGTACTTATTTATGCATCAACGCTTCATCTCATGATTCAACAGTGATTTCAACATTTGTTCTTTCAAAGTATTAATGAACTTCTCTTCATTCATTATCTTTCAGTTGTAACGCGATTTTCGCGCTGACTTTTTGCAAACTTTGAAATTTATAATTGTTTGTATTGACAGATGATCTGAGAAGTTTTTCATTTCTTTGTTGATTTCACATCATATTAATTGATTCATAATATCATCTGTCATGAAGATCAAATTTATTGTCATTTAAGATTTCTGATAATTTCTTGTAATTGTGTCTTAAGACAGCGTCAGCGATGTATTAACATTTGTGATCATTTCAATTAAATCATTTGACAATAAATGTTGTCTTGAGTAGAATGATTTCTCTCATGTGAGATGATGCAGATTGAAGTCTTCTACAAGAACACATTCTCTCGACATGTGTAGCATCTTTTCAATATTTGAAAGACTTTCTTTTTCATGAATGACTTTGTGATTTCTGAGTGATAAATTGTATGCTTCGTGAATGTGTATAGCTTTCTGAGTCATCTGTGTGTTGTCTGTTAATGTTTATAACATAATCATGTTTACATCTTTAAAGTATCATGTTGAATATCAGATGTTGCTGTCAATTCTCTTGTTTATGTAGAAACAGATTCTATTCTCATTATTCTTCAGCGTGAAGTCAACAGTTGCTGAGCAGTATGCTCTGAAATTCTCATCAAATCATCAGAATTCTTGAAGAATCAAAATGTCATAATTCTTTATCTTTTTCTCATGTAGTAGTGTTATCATCATCTTTTCTCTGAACTTGTGAATGTTGTACTGTAGTATTCAAAGCTTCTTTTGCTGAGACATTAAAGTTCACATTCAAGACTGTTTAATGTTCTTTTGAACATTTGCAATGTGCTTACTTCTTTTGTAAAATCTTCAAAAGAAGATGATACTAAAATTGATGTAATTGATGTTAACTTCAACTTATTTGTTTTTGACTTCTTAACTAGATAATTCAATATAGTGTTTTCGAATGTGATGATCATGCTGAGCAGATGACTTTCATTTATTGAGCATTTCTGTTTTCTTTTCAAATCATTGTCTATCAACAATCTCAGACTGATAAATGTTTCTGTGATCATCTTTGATGTCATCGCTTTAAGTTCTTTCTGCTCTCATACGACGTGATATAAAGATCTGTTTTTCGTGACTCTCTTTATTCTCTCTTTTTCGATCTGTCGTTTATGACATTGAGAATCAAAGACTCTGTGTATATCTTAACATGCTTCACATTTTCACATGTCTCAAGTCTGTTTATGAGAACAATGCTTCAAGCGATGATTTAGCGTGCAGTAAACGCATCTTTGCTTGTTTCAGCATTCATATGTCTTATAATTGTAGTCTTGATACTTTAGACATTGATGTGTTCTACAACTTGAATCATAAAACTGCGTGATTTTTATGTTGATCTTATGACATACTTTCTTGTCAATTAACTTGTTCATCATCTCAACACTGACTACATGTATCATCAGCAAGATGTATCTCTTCTGTTCACTATTCTTTGTGAGTCACTTAACTTTCTCAATCATCATCTTTAAATGTATGTCTTTGTTGATCTTGATGAGCGCTTTCGCTTTCTTCTTCTCTATGTCTTTAAACATTTCTTCAACTTTAATTTCATGTATCACTATTTTGAAACTGACTTCATGCAAACTTGCGTTCAATAAAATCTCTTTGATTCAAAAATTGTTTTTCTTCAGTATTTTCTTTCTGTCTTTTGTCTTGACTTGAAATATCAGTAGATTTGATCATCTTTTCATAATCTTTATGTTTTTGCATGTTGATAGCATCTCGTTAACATCAATTTCTCTTGCTCATTTCACTATGTTTTTTATTGTTATCATCATGATTCTCTTGATCTTCTTTTTCTCTTTAACAAAGATTTTAATCTTGAATTTCTTGCAATGATTTTGCATTGACGATGCAACGTCAACGCTGAGAACAAGATGATTTTCAAACGACGTCGTCGACTTCTCGTTTGCTCTCTTCGCTCAGTTGTCAATGTGTTTTTTCTTCTTCGCGAACTTCTTTTTGAGTCTGCTCATTATCTTTTTCAATCTCTTCAGCTGATTCTTCATGCATTGATTGACAGTCAACGCAGCAATGCGTTGTCACGTCAGCTTTTCTATCATTTTTGTCAATCTTCTCATCTCTTTTCAGAGCATCAGCTCATTGTTTCTACGTTCGTTGAACTCATAAAGTACTTGCAGCTTGTTTAATTTCTTGTGTATATTCTTCGTCTTGATTGAATTCTTCTGCAAGATAATGATAATCATCTTTTGCTCACTTGTCAACATCACGTCAATGATGCTTCTCATCTGCTTCTGATGATCAGAATGAAGCGTGAGCATCATGTTGATGATGTGCTCTGTCTTTAAATAGTTTAAGTAATTCACTTTCGTCTTTTTTCTTTTTATAACATCAATGATGATAGTTCAAAGTCTATTCATATTTAAACAGTGAATATGCGCAAAATCAAAACTCTGATGAAACAATGAACTCATCAAAAGATGAAAGATGCTGTTGTCAAAAAAGCAAATCTGAAAAAGATGCAGAAGTGACAACGCATGAGCAAAGATAGTGCAAATGTGAAATTCGTATCATGATGCAATAAAGCTGATCAAAAATCAATTCTGAATCAATTTTTTGAATAACATCAAAGAGAAAGAAGTGTTTCAAACATACAAGTTTATTAAATTACATTTAATTGAAAAGTTACTCTTGATACAAAACTTGCAAAAAGAATTGAAGATTGAATTTAATGAAAAGTGCGAGACATTTCTGAAAGCAATATACTCATCATTTTTGAAAATTCAAATCAATGAAGAATTATTATTGAACAAAAGTATACAGTGATCAAGAGTTAATAATAATAATAATAAATTCATACACTTTTGTGACATCGATTAAGTTGACTCATGAGAAACTCTATACTATTTATATTGAGTGAACAAAATTCTCTGAGATAGAAAATTACTCGCTGTCTATACAACTGCTTTGCGCAGTTGAAACTATCATTATGAGACTTTGTATCAAATTAGTTCGTGTTGATTGCATGTTAAAGAATGAGTGACTTAATCACTTTAAATTGCTTCAGAAGCTTCGTTTTCATCATCATTCTTGCAGCTGCTCTGAGACTTTTCATGATAGCGACGATTATTTGATAGTTTAAAAAGTCAACGTTTCATAGCATTCTTGATTGCAGATGCAATCAGTTCAAGCAATGCATGAGTACATGTTTCATCATTTGATGATTTCAGTCACAGTCACATTGCATGCTATTTGCGTCTGAAACGTTTCTGAAGTGCAGATAAACATTCAAATCTATGCATTCAATTCTGATGTGAATGATAAAAGTACTTTCAATCTTCTGAAAATCATTTCACATCTTTATTATCTTGTTAAACAGATGCAATCTTTGTGTAGAGATGATGTGAACATCTGCGATGCATTTTCTATATTTTTCCCATCGTTGCTTTCACTGACTTCTGTGATACTGCGCTATTGCAATGCTGTTACTAGTTGAAATCGTTGCAGCGAGAGTTAATTGCTTGCATCTTGACTGTATTTTCGTATTTTCTTGAATTAAGTTGTTCAGAAGTATCACTTTCTTGATGACAAAAAAGCGAGAAATGATGCGATTGACATTCATCAGACGAACGCGTATCAGTTTGCATGCTTGTCTGATTTTCTGCGTACGATCGTTGACTCAACTGCGTAACGTGATCTTGTCTTGCAACATGTTCAAATGAACATGCAGTGAGCTTATGTACATTTCTGCTTTCAAAGTCTCGATGCTTACTCTTTTGAATATCTTTGTGACGTGACGCAGAGTCTGATTCTGTAGTGTTTCAAGTCTGCATTCTTTGTCTGACAGTTCTTTTTCTTTTTCTTGCTGATGTCAGATTGATGTTTCAAATGCAATTTCTGATCTTACTACTGCTGAGTATATCTGTCTTGCTTTTGTGAAGATTGCTTTTCATGTGAAGACTTCAAGTCAATTAAGTGCTAGTATTTATGTGACGTGATTCACTTCGATTTGACGAAAATGCGCGTTTCATTGCAATTTCATGTTCAGTTGTACTTTCAAAACTTGCACATTTGATTTCAACTTAATAACTGAGCTTTCTATTTATATGCTAGTCATCATGTCAAATCTCTTTGATTTTCTGATGAAGTGCATAAGTTCATACTTTTCTGATGCAAATGTTGTGTTATGAGTATGAACTCATTTCGTGCAGACATCGTATGTTCTGCTCAGCATTCTGCAGATTTCTTCAATAAATCTATTGTATGCTAGAATGTTAATGTTGTTTACAAAGTTGAGCACTTCAATCTTAATTTTCAATGCTTTGCACTTCTCAATCAGACTTGCGTTGAAGAATAAAAAGAGAATTGATGAAATAAGAAATCTCTGTAATATGTCTACGTTTATCTTATGCATGTCACTCGTTTGCTTGTTGAATCTCAGCAATGTTTCTTTATTTTTAAGAAAGCTGCATGCTCATTTAACTATGTAGTCTGAAGTTCTTTTCATTTTCAGAGTATGCAGAAGTCTGACGTGCAAGACTTGATTGAATGCTTCAATGACATCTAAACTTAGCATGAACGCTACGTATTTAATTTTGCAGTCTCATACTGTGTGAATTTTGTTAGAAATCAGCATAAAGCGAGTCAATATGAGTGTCATTTAACTAGAAGATAAATGCTAAGAAAGAAAGATAGCTACAGAAAAGAAGCTGACTACATATGTGTATTTCTCAGTCAACGCTAGACTCAATAGAAACTAGTCAAGATGACGAAGCGAGAATAAATCTGACAAGACTAGAAGACTGAGTCTGACAAGACTAGAATCATGACATTACTTTTCTTTCTTCGACGATTCATGTTCACATGAATGTATTTTCTGCTCGATTCGATTGATTGCTCAATCATGATTTCACAGACTCAGACTCATTAAATTCTGATTGACTGAATAGTTGAAAGTGCTTCTAGCGCGATTTGTTTGAATATTGAATATGAAAATCGTCAACTATCTTCTGAGCGTTCATAAATTCGTCGTCATCAGCGTTGTATAAATTGAGATCATTGTCATAGTCATTTCATTTGATTCTATACTGAAGTCATCTTCGATATCGATGAAAATTTAATATATCATCAATTTCTCACTCGTCTTCGTCGTTTATCACTATTGAATCTGAGAGTTCATTCTTTTGATCAGGCAAGAAGTCGTCAACGACAGAGCGAAGCAGATCAGAATGAAATACATCATAAACATGCATAGACTCTGATAATTTCAGTTTATATGAAGAGTCAACAAGATCTAAATTGATGAAAGAATCGAGCATTTTGTCATCTAGCTTCTTGAAAGATCTCGCTGTAACGATGTTTCTTTTATTCAGAAACATCTTTGATTCAATCTTGTAATTGATCTTCTTTCTATGCTTGTTAGCTTGATTCATCATTTGTTCTCGTGTTTTGATCAGAGCTTCACGAGCGAAGATCAATGTTTTGTTCATTTGTTCAGATATATTCTTGATTCAATCAATCTGCAAGCGTTTGTGAGTGCTTTCATACTCGATGATGTCAGAGTTGAAGCTCATATGAGAATGAAAGTTCTTGTTTATAAAGAAGAGAATCAAGAAGATGACTGAGAACAAGATGTTATTGTCGACAAACTTGATCATGAGTAGTCACTTAAATCAGTCGTCTTGCATATATGAACAGAAGAATCGAAGATATCTTTCAACGTTCTGATTGACTCGTTCACTTTGATTATTGATCTGAGAGTGATAGACTGTAGAGAGTCGAAGATTAATGTCTAGTCTTTTGCAAAGCGACTTTCATAGAATGAAGGTAAATTGCAAATCTCGATCAGATACTATGAAGCTTGATAAATCATGAGTTCAATATATTCATTGAATCAGTATTTCAGCTGTCTTTTTGACAGTGATATCTTCATTCTCAGTGATGCAAGAAATATAATGTCTTTCTTTTGACAATCTGCAGATGATTGTCAGAATAGCGTTGTATTCGCTTGAATCAAATAGATTGATAATGAAGTTCATTGCTATGTCTTGTCATCGCTGTTCAGATATTGATAAAGATTGAAGCAAGTTGTTTGATTTATTTCTAGATGTCTTTGAACGTTGACAGATATAGCAGTTTCAAATATATTAATCTATCGTTTTTCGCATGAATGATCAATAGTAGTTTCGCTTTATGATCTTCACAGTTCTAAGAATATCAGAATGATCAACTGATGATTGATCGTGTATCTCACGAATCAGATTCATTTGTAGAAGCTCGTTGAACGAAACTCATAGCTGACTATCATGATACAAGATTTTATTCTGAGTTCAACAATTCTTCAATTTGATATCTTCATATTGTGTCTCATCTCTTGCTATTGCTTCGCGAAGTAGCGTACAATTCTCGTCGATTTCATTAGTCTCAAGAATCTGTTTATAGATTGATTCATTAATGTTCTTCTTTAAATCAGCGATTTTCATTCAATCTGACATGAGAATTGTAGTTCGCTGATAGCGACAACATTCATTCTTGAGACTTCTAGAAACTGAATCAACTCAACGAGTCAATGCATCGACTTTGATGTTTTGTTTATCTGAGCGATACATGATTTTGAAGTTGAAGTCAATGAGCTTTTGTACTCAACGCATTTAACATCTACTTAGCTCTTTATCTTTCATTAATGACGTCAAAGCTTGATGATCAGTGAACATCTTGATGAATAGTTCAGTCAATTTCAGCTCAGATCGTCAATGCTTGAAGACATGAATGATTGCTAGTAGTTTCTTGTCATAGATCTTGTAATTGCACTCAGCGAGACTCAGATTCTTGCTGTAGTAAATCATTGAATGCAATGTTTCTTCATCATCATACTGAGAAAGTATGTCATCGTTGACGTAGTTGAATGAGTCTGTTTCAAGAATAGTCTCTTTATTTTGATCAAAATGACGAAGAATAAAAGCTTCAGTTATTCGTTTCTTCATATGATCAAAGATCGTTTGACAAGCTTGATCTCATTCAAATATCATCTCTTTTTGAGTTAGTTGAATCAGAGAATGAACAATCTTCGAAAAGTTCTTTATAAAACGTTGATAGAAATTGCAGAAGTTAACGAAGAACTGCATCTGAGTGAGATTTGTAGAAATAAATCATTCAACTACTGCTTGTACTTTTCTGAAATTCATCTTTAGTTCTTTGATGAATAGCAATAGTTTCAGAAAGAAGATCTTTTGAACATGAAACTTGCATTTGTTTATATTCATCTGAAGATCGGTCTCTCGTAGTCTATGTAAAACTAATCGTACATGTCGCTTATGTTTCTTCAGTGTTTTGCTGTAGATGATAATGTCATCTAGATAGATCTGACAAAACTGATGAAGATAGTCAAATAGCACGTCGTTCATATAGTGTTGATAGAAAGTCGAGTCGTTGATTAATTTAAAAGACATCACGTGATATTTGTAGAAATCAAAAGAGATGATAAAAATAGTCAAATCTTCGCTGTTTGAATGCATGCGCAGTTTGTTGAAGATGACAATGATGTTCAATTGAGTCAGATACTTGCTATCTTGAATACGAGCGAGAGTTTCGTCTATTAGCGATAAGAAGTAGCGATTTCGTTTGATCAAAGCATTGAGCTTTCTGTAGTTTCTACAGAAACGCAAGCTATCGTCTTTCTTTTTGATGAATAGTATGAGCGAAGCATATGAAGCTGAGCTAGAAGATATAAAGTTTTTATTCAGATGCTTGATCAGGTAATTCTTCATCTTTTAAAGCTTGTCATCAGACATATAATAGAGACGACTTCAAGAAGATGTTCTCTCGTCAATCAACTCAATTTTATGATCATAGAAGCGATAAGAAGATAGTTCATCAGTCATCGCTTGATCAAACATGTCTAGATAGTCATGATATTTCAAAGAAAGCTTAGCTTTGACTTCTTTCAAGATTTCTTCGTGTGAAAGCTCTTGTATATTTACATCTTCGAGTTTATTTCTAGCTGTTTTCAGAAGTCGATTGATTTTCGTGATGATGATCGCGAAAGTAGTCACATTCAATCGTTTGACTAGTGATTTATATGCTGCAGTCTTTATCATTGCTATGTTCATTGAATCAAAAGACGAAGACTTGACTGAATTAGATGATTTCACGATTTTACTGAATGAAGATGACTTCTCGCTAAGTCGAGTGACAACAGAAGAAATAAATCTTTTTACTATTTGAGTAGAGATTGAACTCTTCTGTTCTATCGCGATTTTCTTGCTTGAAAGAACAGTTGAATGAGCTTTGATAAAAGCTTTGATATGAGCTTCGAAACTAGAAAATTGAAGATGATCATCTTTCATATCAATAGTCACTTCAATCTTGTTCATTCATGTTTTTTCAAGAATTATCTGATGTTGATTTAATCGAGTAATCAGCATAAAGACAAAATGTTTCATATGATCTTGAACAGTTAGATTTGAATAAATCGCATGAGTAATGAGCTTTTTTGCATAATAATCATCGAATTCTCTTATTGATTTGAGCTTGATTAAAGATAAAGATTCGATTTGCAAATGATCACAAACATTCTGCGCAATTAATTCATCAATGAACGAATAGTCAGCTGCTTCAGTGTCAATCAATGACTTTAATAAGTAACTAATTTCATTGCTAAATAATACACATTCAGTAGTCAAAGATTTCGAAGCAAAAAGATCATTTGAGCTGTTCATTGTTGAAGAAATTAACACATCTTTCATTGCATCTTTGATAAAAGTCACTAGTTTTTTGCCTCATTCTTTGATTTCTCTGTAAATAATTTCTTCTCTTCTTTTGACATGATGATCTCATTGAGACGAGAGATGAATGCACAAGATGTCAAAGTACTAGTCTTCAGCTGAGAACAATTCTTTGAAAGATGATTCAATACTTTGCAGTTGAAGCAGATGATTGACATTCTTGATCATTCAGATTCAAAGATGAAAAAAGTAGCGAGTTGAACATAGCTAGTAGTTGAGACTGATTTTAACGAAGAAACAAAACGTTTTTTCGAAGCTGCTATCAATTTGACTGTTCATTGCTCATCACGTAGCTGATAATTAACTTGTTGTTTATTATTCACATCTTGAAGAAAGATCTTGAGCTTATCAAGCAAGCTAAACTTTATGAGGCAAACTGACAACGCGTTCTGAAGATGATTGTTGATTTTATTCTGAATGTCATTCATCAGAGTGATATTGTCGTAGTTCAGAAAGCTGAATATTCTAGTGAATTTCAAATAGAAAGAGCTGAAAGACTTGTTGAGCTGCTTCAGAGCAACGTATTTGCAACGACACTTTCGAATCAGATTCTGATTTTCGTAAATTTCTTTCAGATGTTTCAGTAGCTCTGATAGTGACTAGTAAAATGAGAAAGCATCAACATGATGCTTTGCATAGATTTGCTGATCAGCATCGTCTTCTAGTCTGAAAATCACATAGACAATACGAATCTTTTCAGTAGAATAATGATTCGCGTTGACATCAAGCTTGTCAGCTATTTTGATGTTTCATGTCTTTCAGATAGAATCATTTGTTTCGATGAAAATGAGTGAATTTGAAAGCTTGATGAACTTGTGATGATCATTCTCATTATCAGATAGAGTAGAAGATTCTTGTTGAGAGCGAGCTTCTTTCTGATTGACTTGTTGCTCAGCTGACTGAGTATCTTGATGAGACATAGATCGATCAGCTTGACGTTGTTTCGCTCTGAAGTTCAATTGCTCATCTTGTAACTGATTGATTTTTTTCTCTAGTTTATCGTTTTTATCAAAAGCAACTTCTAGTTGTTTCGCTCTCTTTTTGTGATCTTCTTGTATGAGAAGTCAGTATTCATTGAGTTGTAGAGTCAAGTTTCACTGACTTCAAAGCTCGTTCAGCATATTGATGACTTTGTTGAGTTGATTGCTGACTCAATTCAACAGTTGTTCTTTGATGTTTATGTTTCATGCAATGACAGCTTTCTCAGCTTCAATTGAAGCATTGATGAGTAGAAGTGAAACTCTTCTATTGACAGTGCTTCTAAGCAGACGAGTTGTTCAAAGCTCAACTGACTTGACGTTGCATGTCATGATGAGAGAAGATAGAAGTTGTTGAGATAAGAGTAAATGAGAAATTAATGTTTTGAATTGATGTTTTTTAATGAGTGAAAATTCAAAGAATCTCTTGTAAATTTCAGATAATAATTGAGTGCTTTATTCAAAGAATTTCTTGCAAATAGAATGATGAAAATGAATGTAGAATCGAAGAATTTCTTGTGATCTAACATGATAATGCAAATTTGAAGAATCTCTTGCAAATTTTTCTTACTGAATAGATTGTTTCATATCATCTATTCATTAATAGCAGAGTAGTAGATGATGAGCATTTATCTAATGTTAAAGATCAGCATAAAGCGAGTCAATATGAGTGTCATTTAACTAGAAGATAAATGCTAAGAAAGAAAGATAGCTACAGAAAAGAAGTTGATTACATATGTATGTTTCTCAGTCGACGCTAGACTCAATAGAGACTAGTCAAGATGACGAAGCAAGAATAGATTTGACAAGACTAGAAGACTGAGTTTGACAAGACTAGAATCATGACAAATTTGATCTACTAGTAGATTTAATGTTAAGATCACGAATTGCTTGCATCTCGCTCTCATTTGAGCATCAAATAGCATGTGATGAGTCTCAGCTATATTACTCAATCTTTTAGTCATAATTGACTTCAGAGCTTTGCTCATGCTATCAAGCAGAGCAATGAATCAATATATCTTTGAATCAGTATAATTGCTCTTCTTCAATTTGCATAGTACTATTATTTGAGCTTTTTTGAACTGCTTCGAATGATATTCATGTGTTACACATGCGTTGAACAAACTCATTAATATCAAAGTCAGTTCTGCAAGATCTGTCTGCAACGCTCTGTTTAAAATGTCTGAAACATCTGATGCTTTGTCTGCTTTTACTCTTTTGATTGTCTGTCTCACTTCATCTTCTGAGATACGTAAGTCAGATGACATTGTCAAGAATATAAATGAGTTTGCAATGTTGTTGATGTTTGTCTGAGAAAGTGAGAAAAAGAATTTTTCTTGCAATATCTCGATTTTTTTTCTTGAACATCATTGTCATTTAATCAATGTCACTTCACTTCAGTGATGAAAACTGAGAAAGTTTTTTTAGATAATTGACTTTCGATTCTGATTCATTTTGCGAAGCATCATATTGACTTAAGTGCATTGCTCAGCTCATGCATTTGTGATTTGAAATATGCGCGCTTCGCTTGTTGAATGATCTTGTTTTTATGATCATTATGTTTCAGATATTCATTTCACGCATCTAGTGTGCTTTGTATTTTTCATATGATTTGCAGTCATCTTGATTTCATTACTATCTCTGAGCAGTTCAAATTTCAGAAGTTCTTTGCTCAACTTGATGACTTTGTCAAGAAAGTAAATTTCTCAATGATCTCTTGTAACATCTTGATAACTTTGCACATTCTTTCATTCATCATCATCTTGCTGTTCAAAGAACAATTTGATGAAAGATGTATATGCAAATACACGCTCAATGCTTCTGTGTTCATTTTCTTTCATAATCATCAAGTTAAAGACTGTATTGAAGTTGTTTGTAAACAAAGTTCTGTGACAATTGAAAGATGATTTGATTTTTAATGCAGATTGATGTGTATCTTGCACTTACATGTCATGAACTGTATTTTCTCGCTGCTAAAGATCAGATCAATAGTTGTAAACTGATTGTGAATCTTGCAAGTAATAATGTCTGATTTCAGTAATAATTTCAGCTTAGCATTAGTAATGATGTCAAGTAAACTGTCAATTGCTGCATGTCAAGTGAAGCATCTTCATATCTCTCAATGAGAATGATGTAGATTGAAATCTTTCACTATCAGTTGTTTGCAGTTGTCTTTAAGTAGCTCACTCAAGCGAGAAATGATTAAAGATCTCTCTGTAAATGTAGTGAACAATGAACATAAATTGTAAACGTTTATGAGTTGCAACGTCTGCATTTCATCATCTGTATTGCGAGTTAATATTCTGATTAAGCAAATGTCTGACTCAACTGTTTCTATCATTCATTGATTGAGTTTTAAGTATTTGTTCACATATATGCATGTTCTTGACTGTGATGATGTGTTTTTCACTAGATAAAAGAAGTTGTGAGCTGAGTTAAATAATTGAGTATCGTTAATGTTGCAACTCTGCTTCTGTATGACTACAATGTTGAAATCATGAACTTCTTTGTTGATTAGAAATGATTTCTGAATTTTCAATGATTTTCTGATGTTGTACTGCAGTATTTGTAGAAAAGATTGTTTTGTCATAAAATTATTTGTAGCTGTTGTTGATTCTGCAAAGAGAAGACTCTTTAAATGCTCTCAATCATCATGAGTTTATCTCATTTTCTGATTTGTCATTTCTGACTCTGCTCAAGCGACGTTTCATCTGAGTCACTATTCACGCAAGAGAAATGATCAATGCGTCTCTTCTTGACTTTTATTATCTGTCATGTTGATTCATGAGCGACTAGACTGCGTGTTTTCAGCACAACTGTCGTTAAGCTCAACGAGTTCGTTGAACTGAAAGAGTTCGTGAACTTCGAAAAATTCATTGAATTTAAAGAGTTCATTGAATTTAAAGAGTTCATTGAATTCAAAGAGTTCATTGAATCTGAACATGCAAAGCTTGAAGACAGTGATGAGTTCAAGAGTTGCAAGAATGTGCAATTGTATTTAAATGCTTCTGAGTATCTGAACGATCTGTTTCTATAGATTTCAGATGCTTGTTTCATCTGCTGTCATCATTTAAGACAGATGTGTCTTCAGAATTCGTGATTTTCGTTGCAGTTAGCATAACATCTTCTATTCAAAGACATCACGCATTTCTCAATGTGATGTTTGTCTGCACACTTGACGCAGCGTTGATTCTTTCTGCAGAATCTAATCATGTGATCAAATTCTTGACATTTGAAGCACTGTGTGATGCAACAGTTCTTCTCGAACAGCTCACATGTGCATTCATGATATGCATTTAGCATACTCACGTTCATCAGTTGATTCATCATCGCTTTGATTGCTATCTTCATGATGAGTGATGAATGAGTCTTTTCGCTTTTTGCTACTTTCTTGAGTCAAACTATTCTTAGAATCTTCAGATTCTCATAAAGTCTTGTGTTATTCTTTATCAGCTTTCTAATGACTTTCTTCTGATTGCTCATGTTGATTGTAGTGCACATCTCATGTGTCAGTACTGCGAATGTTCATTGCAATATGCATGTCAAGTTTGCAATTTCTTTTGCTCATTCTTGAGTCTTTTTCAGATTTGCTCATGCATCTGAACTGACTGCGTGAAGAGAAATATCTTCGCTACTCAGCTTGCAAAGAGACACAATCAGATTTCATTAACTCGTTGACACATCTGCTATTCTTCAAAGAATTTGTTCAATGATCTTCTTCTGCATCTTCTTTATTTCTTCTCTGTCTGCTATCTTTATCATGACTTCACGTCTTTTGCAAAGTGACAACGACTCTTTTCTGAGACGTTGCTTTCTCGTTGATAATTCTTCTCTTGTCATGTTTGCTTATGACATGATTTTCAATGAGAAACGCATATTTCTCTGTGTTTGTAACTGCTTGCTTAACAGTTGAACTGATGTCTTCAGTTTCTGTATATTCTTCGCAATGAATGCATTCTGAGTTGCGTGATGTTTTTCTTCTGATTCAAGTCAAAGACAATGCATCAGCTTCACTGCTACTTCTTTTCATGAATGATCTTTGTTCTTCTCTTTCTTTAACGTTGATGTCTATATTAAAAGATCAATAATGTTAGCAACATACTTCTCATCATTGTGTAAGCTTTTCAACCTCACGTTACTGTTTCTTCGTAACGAGTCAACGTTGCTCGCAATCATCTCTGAATCAACATTGCTGCAGTTTATGCAATTCATCATCATTTATTCATCTTCTAGATTCATTCTGTCTTGATTGTATTGCTTTTTTCAAAAATTTGCTTTGCGCGCGTTGTGATTGTTTAATGATCAAGAATTATCAAAGAAAAAATCAAGCATGCAATTAACTTCTCAGCATTCAGAAAAGCACTTGAATCAAATGATATATTATTTGCAATCATACAGCAAGCGTACAAAACTATATTGAAAATGTTCAATTTAATGTACTCAAATTTGATCAAAAATGACTATCATTCAAAGATATAATGTAAAGACATGAGTATTATTTTAAAAAAATCAGACAAGTTGAATTATTTAATTTTAAAAACATACAGAATTATTATGCTGTTAAACTGTTTAGACAAAGTAGCAGAAAAAATAATAGCAATGCAACTGTCTTACACAGCTGAAATTAATGATAAGCTGCTGAATTTTGATCAAATGAAAGACAGAAAACAAAGATCAACTATAAATGTAGTACTAAATTTAGTACATGATGTGCAAATAATAAAAAGTTGAGAAAACACGCTTATTTATTTACTTTTAAATATCAAAGAAGTCTTTGATCATGTTGTGTTGAAACAGCTGATCAAAATATTGATTAAATTGAAAATATCAGTCAATTTAATTAAGAGAGTCGCTACTCATACATCTCTCTGACTTACATGTACATCTTTCTAGCTTACATGTACATTTCTTCTCAAGAAACCTGGAATTTTCGTTGCACATCACTCAGTTACACATCAAATTTAGTAGACAGTTCAAGAGTTTACATATGATTTCAAGCAATCTCTTCACAGTAATTTTGCATTGTTTAAAGAGCTTCAATATTGTTATTTCAGCATCTATCTTGCTACATATGAAACGCTGCAAACAGATCTGCATTCATTTGAATGAAAGAAGATGTGACAGCACGTTCATCTCGCTGCTTTTCATCTCGCTGCTCTTCATCTTGCTGTTCTTCATCTCTTGCTTATGTGAAACTTTGATCTCGACCTTGATCTTATCTTCGTTCTCGCTCTCGCTTTCACTCTTGCTTCTGCTTCTGTTTCATTTTCTGCTGTAGCTCTTGTTGTTTCATCTCTCTTAATACATGTTCATGCTGTGACAGTTTTCTTTGTGTAGAATTCTTGAACTCTTGCTGACGTTTAACATCTTGTCATTCTCTTGCTTCTACAAATCTATTCTTTGATCAAATAATAGCGAAGTTTTAAACTTGTAGAAGTGAATCTGACAAGTTCAACATGAAGAATGTAGAAACATTATCATTCATTTTCACATCAAATGTTTCAGAAGCAGCTTCAGCTTCAGAAGTAACTTCGATAGAATCAATGAACAAACTCACAGCTGAGTCTTCAAAGCATCAGTGCGAGTGTATATCTTCTATCTTCAAAACTTCATCTTCTGCTGTATCATTCATGCGTCGTTGAATTCTATGAGCGCATGACAAGCTCAGAGTTCTAGTGAAAACGTTGATGCATGATGACAAAGATTCTTCAGTGATCGTGATTAAATTGTACTGTTCAATGATCTTGTGCAAAGCAAATGAAGTCACATGAGCAACAAGATCGCGTAGTATCAAAGCTTGTAAATGAAAAGATAGTCTGATCTTTGTCATCTGAATGATTGCAATGTAATCATGATGTTGATTCATAAGCAATAGCTTCAGACTATCTACAACGCTCTTCAAATCAATAATGAAGAATTCAAGCTTACATTTCAGAGTTGCATTGCTTTCTTCATCATGAAAAGTAGCGTGATTGTTAAAGTGTAGTTTGCAATTAATTTAGCATTTAACAAACTTCTTCTTGTAGATCAGCAGTAGATCATTTCTTAAATAGAAAACTACTTCTTCATGATTCATATCATAAATTTTCTGAAGATCGATTCACTGAAATTAATACTTCTTCTCAATCTTAGCATACATGATCAGATGTCACGTCTTGTAAAATGTTTATCAGTTCTCTTTGATATCAAAATGCTTTCTGCAGTTGACTAGAATGTTCTTGTCAATGTGTCAAATATACAGCAGATGTGAACTTTCACGAAAAACACTTTGCAAAGCATTGATCAGATCTCACTTGCAGTCAGTCAAGATCACTGTTGAATCAGATAAATTAAGCTCAGTATACAGAAGCTTCAACTGCTTCAGAACTCACACATAGTTTGCTGTCTTTTCGACTTTCATGAAGCAGAATTCAACAAAGAAGAAGATGTTCAGAGCAATGACTTTAATGATAATCAGCAGTGACATCTTGTAATGATTGATCTTGTAGATGCAGTTTATGATGAGTATCTCGCTGTTGCGTTTCAGCATATCACGATAGCTTGATCAACTAAAGAAGAGTTTAATGATTTTATCAAGCTCGTTTTTTTCATACTGTCAGAATCAGAATTCACATTTCAGATTTTGAAGAAGAGTCTGAACGAAACTTAGAATGTCAAGAGCTTGTCTTCTTTGCTGATTCTTTACATTGTAGATGTCATGTTGAGTGAAGAAAGAGTTTTTCTCATCAGCATCAAGTTGAAGATGAGTTAAAATCTGCGTTGATCTGACTTCAACTTTGATAAGAGAGCTTATTGACTTCTGAATCTTCTCTGTCATGATCAGTCTTTGAAGAGCTGAATGAGCTGAGACGAGTGTAGAAGTATGATTGTGATTCTCATTTTATATGACTTTAAGATATCAGTTACTCTTCTTGTTTCATTTGTCGACGACGCTGAAAGAACACTTCATGAGTCATGTATCACTGTGAAAACGTCTTTCAAAATTCGCTGAATTTAGCTTTGCTTTTTCTTCATGATTGCATCGTATATAAATGATTCAATCAACATCTTTCTTGAACTTCTTGATGCATGCAGTGATGACAGCATACTTCTCTGACTCAGCGTGTTGATTGAGTTCTTCAATCAGAAGTTTTACATCATCATAAATCTTGTTATGATTTTAGCCTTCGCCTATTCTTCGTCTATTCTTCGTCTATTCTTCGTCTAGTCTTCGCCTGATTTCATTCTAATCGAGCCTAGTGAAAACCTGATCTAGAGATGATATCATTGAAACTCTGCATCATATGTGTAAGACGTCAACTCAATTAAGTCTAGCACAGAACTGAGAAACACACATATAAGAATCGAGTTCTTTTCTGTAGATACTTTTCTTTCTTAGCATTTATCTATTAGTTAAATGACATCTCTATGACTCGCTCTAGACCGATTTCTAACAGTAGATAAATGCTAATCAACTATTCTGCTATCAACGTGTAGATGATACGAAATAATCTACTTCTATTCAGAAAATTCGCAAGAAATTCTTTGAATTACTTTCATCAAAACACACATTCAAATTTACTCAAATTTACTAAATCTACCTATCTATCTTTCTCACAATAACACGCGACTTCGAATCAGTCGAGTCATGAACAGCTCGTCTGCTTAGAAGCATTGCTAGCAGACGCGTTTTCATTATTTCTTTCGATGCTTCAGCTGAATCTCAGAATGTCACTATCTCATGAAACATCAACATGAGTCAACAACTTCGTCAATGAGTTCATGATCAGTCGAACGAGATCATCAAGATGTTGATCGAGCTAAGAGATCAACAAGACATGACTTTGAAACTGAATGAGCAGTGAATCGTTGTTCAAGTCGAACATGACAAGAGATTGAATCAACTAGAGATCAAACAGATGATCATAGACACTCTAGAAGAGACAAACAAATGCTATTGAGAGAAGATGTTGAATCTCAAGAATAAACTCAAAGAAGTATTGCATTCAATGAATCAGTCTCGATCTCGTCAGTCTACTGAATCTCTACTTCGTCAATCTATCAAGAATCATACTCAACGTGAATCATTCACTCTATTCAATAATGATCATTACAAGTCTTTCAAGTTTTCGAACTCATCTGTATTCATCAACGAAGATGAATCAACATGAAATAGCTGAAGAATCAAGATGAACGACAAGCTTCAGGCAAATGTTGATCACTTCGATAATGAGAATATCTGTATTGTCTATGTGATATCTAGACTAGAAGATGATGCTGCTGATCATATCTTCGTTCAACGTCGTCATGATGCTTCACATTCTTACATCTCGATCTACGAGCTATTTGAGCATCTGAAAGAAATATACGATGATCAGAATAAGAATCGAAAGTGTCGTCGTGAGTACAATGCTCTGAGACAAGCAGAAAAGTCTTTCAATGTCTTCTACTTCGACTTTATGAAGCTATTCAGCTATCTAGAATACGACAATCGCACTCTGATGAACGATCTTCAGAATAAGATCAACAATCGCTTGCAGAATGCTTTATTGATTTGCTCGAAAGATTTTATCACTCTACATCGTCTCAAGAGCTTTCTTCAGAGTGTGAATAATAAACAGCGAGTCAATTATCAGCTTCGAAGCGAACGTTGCATGATCATCGTCAAAGTCATCATTGCATCTGAAAAGTGTGCTACTCTTCTGTCAGCAGTGACGACTTCAATAATCAAATATATCAAGTCGACTATCTTTTCTACATCTGAGTCAGTCAGATCGTCTATCGTTTGCTATATCTGCAAGACTTCGAGTCACTTGTCAAAGAACTGTTCTCAGAACAAAGTCAACACTTCTGCTTCTTGAGCTTTCATCTCTCGTCTACATGAAATCATCATTTCGAAGAATAAAGAGAATGAAAAAATGTCTTCTTTCGAAGATAGCGAGGCAAAAAACTAGAGACTTTCATCAAAGACGCGATGAAAGATGTGTTAATTTCTTCAATGATGAGCATGTCAGATGATTCTTTTGCTTCTGAATCTTTGATTACTGAATGTGTACTTTCTAGCAATGAAATTAGTTACTCATTGAAGTTATTGATAGACATCAAAGCTGCTGACTATTCGTTCATTGATAAAGTGATTGCGCAGATTGTTTGTGATCAGTTGCAAATCAAGTCTCTGACTTTGATCAAAGCGAAGTCAATTCGAGAATTTGATGATCATTATGCTAAGAAACTCATTACTCATGTCATCTATTCGAATCTGACTGTTCAAGATCATACAATTGACACAGCTTTTATGTTGATCACTCGATTAGATCAACATCAAATGATTTTCGAAAAAACATGAATGAACAAAATCGATCTAGTAATAGATATGCAAATCGATTTTCTTCGATTTTCGAATTTCACCCCTAGTCAGAAATCGATTGTTCTACTCTCAAGTCATAGAACAATCACGAAACAGAAGAGCTTGACTTCTACTCATATACTGAGAAGATTCTTCACTTTCGTTACTTCTCAACTCAGTCAGAAATCACTCTCTTTCGATCAGTCAAAAGAGAAGTTCGTTAAAACGATCAAACAGTCAAAATCATTCGAAGCAGTTTCGTCTAGCGTCAACTTTAAATCAACGTTCAGTCTGAAACCAGCTTTCAGTTCAACCAACATATTCATGATAGAAGCAGCTGCATATAGAATGTTAGTCAAACGATCAGACGTCAAGATATTTGCTGTTATCATCTTGAAAATCGATCGACTCATAACTACAGTCGAAAACAAGTCTGAAGAAGTGAATCTGCATGAGCTTTTTCACGCTGAAGCTCTCGAGCAAGTCAAGGTCAAGCTTCTCTCTGAATATCACGACTATCTAGACATCTTCGATCGAGCAATAATCGATCAGCTATCATTGCATCGTTTCTATGATCACAAAATTGAGTTGATCGATGAAGAAACACTCTCGCGAAGCAGACTATATCAGATGTTCGATCACAAGCTTCAGAAGATAAAGAAGTATCTGATTAAACATCTGAACAAAGAATTCATTTTCTTCAGCTTCGCATCATACGTCTCGCTCATTTTGTTCGCTGAAAAGAAAGACGAAAGTCTGCGTTTCTGCGTCGATTACAGAAAGCTCAATGCTTTGATCAAACGAGATTGCTACTCTTTGTCATTGATAGACGAGACTCTCGCTCGTATACAAGAAAGCAAGTATCTGACTTGATTGAACATTATTGTCGCGTTCAACAAGCTACGCATGCACTCAGGTAGCGAAGATTTGACTATCTTCATTACCTTCTTCGACTCATACAAATATCATGTAATGCTCTTTGAATTAATCAACGAATCGACGTTCTATCAACACTATATGAACGACGTGTTGTTTAAATATCTACATCAGTTTTGTCAGATCTATCTAAATGATATTATCATCTACAGCAAGATCTTGAAGAAACACAAGCAACATGTATGATTGATTCTGAATAGACTACAAGAAGCTGATCTACAGATAGACATTGATAAATGCGAGTTTCATGTTCAGAAAATCATCTTTTTAGAACTTTTGATGTCAATCGAGAAACTTAAGATGAATTCACGAAAGATGCAAGCAGTCGTTGATTGATCTACACTCAATAATCTCACTCAGATGCAGTT
>JAABUT010001484.1_pt1 | contig 26559 bp, 30 predicted proteins | sample 5559281 | NCBI WGS metagenome assembly JAABUT01 (sample SAMN10711880, study PRJNA513359) | rock metagenome | isolation source: Antarctica rocks | place: Antarctica: Victoria Land, Ricker Hills nord | collected 2016-01-04
CCCACGTGCCCGGACCGGTGTTCCGTAACGGGCCGATGCGGCTGCCGAGAGGAGTGACCAGCTTCCTCGACGCCGCCCTCGACCGCGGCGGGTTCTCCATGCGCGCCTATGACCGATGCCTCAAGCTAGGGAGGACTGTAGACTGACAGACGTGCGAGCAATTGTCTACCTCCGGATCTCCAAGGATCGGACCGGGTTAGAGGCCGGAGTATCCCGTCAGCGCGAAGACTGCGAGCGTCGAGCGCGCGAGCGGGGATGGGACATCGTCGCTGAGCACGCCGACAACGACATGAGCGCGACGTCCGGGCGCCGGCGACCAGGATTCGAGGCGATGCTCGACGCCATCAACGCGGGTGAGACTGACGTCCTGATTGCGTGGGCGCTGGACCGCCTACAGCGAAACCGCCGTGACGAGCTCCGACTCTACGAGGCATGCAAGACGATGGGCGCCTCGATGTCGCTCGTGAACGGCCCGGACATCGACTTCAAGTCCGCAACCGGCCGATACCTCGCGGACAACCTTGGTTCGCTCGCCCGCCTGGAGGTCGAGCTCAAATCCGACCGTCAAATCCGACAACAGGAGCAAGCCGCCGCCGCCGGCAAACGCGTGGGAGGTCGGCGCCCATTCGGTTATGAGGATGACGGCGTGACCGTCCGGTTGACCGAGGCGGCCGCCATTCGGCGCGGGTATGAGGCCCTTCTGGCCGGCGTCCCTCTCGCCGCCATCGCGCGCGAGTGGAACACCGCAGGTCTGCGCTCCGGTCAGGTGAAGTGGAAACGCGAAAGCAAGGGAGAGCCCAGCGAGTGGAAGCCTGACACGGTGCGGCTCGTGCTCAAAAATCCGCGGAACGCTGGTAAGCGGGCATACAAGGGCGCGATCGTGGCGGATGCTGTCTGGCCGGCGCTGGTCCCTGAGGAGACGTGGCAGGCCGCCGTGTCGTTGATGGCCGACCCGAATCGGTATGCCGGGGGAGGCACCCATATGCAGGCAATGCTGACCGGTATAGCGCTCTGCGGTGTCTGCGGTGGGAAGATTCACGCCGGCGCCGCCCGTCCTGGCATGCGAGGGTATCGATGCGGTGCCACCTCTGGTCACGTCGCGAGGATGGCCGAGCCTGTAGAGGAGTTCGTGTCCGCCCTCGTGGTCGAGCGACTCTCCCGGCCGGACGCCGCGGCTCTGCTGCATGACGACGAGAAGCCTGACATTGACGCGATGAGGAATGAGGCCGTGGCCCTGCGCTCGCGGCTCGACGAGCTTGCCGTTGACTTCGCTGACGGGTCGCTCACCGCCTCCCAACTCCGGGCTGCCACGGTGCGACTGCGGGTGCTGCTGAAGGCCGTGGAGGAGCGGATGGCTGACGCTGGCCGAGTGAACGTCCTAGGCCCTCTGCTCGCCGCAGCTGATGTCAAGGCCGCTTGGGACGGTTTGAGTAGCGCGCGCCGGCGGGCGGTCGTCGACACCTTGATGACTGTGACGATCTACCCGCCCGGCCGCGGAGTGCGAACGTTCCGACCTGAGACAGTCGGCATCGAGTGGAAGGGGCAACCGTGATCGAGGTTCTCCTGTTCTGCTCGGGGAAGGGTTCGCACGACCGGCGCTACTTCGGGCCGATTGTCGACCAGCGAGATGGAAACGCGCTGGTCGAGACGCTCGCCCCGCACGCTGACTTCGGGAGGCCCGACACGGACCACAGACGGGCCCGGAGGCGGACCAGCAAGGCCGGCCTCGAGGTCATCTCCACGTCGCGCTCCATACGGATTGTGACGAATCGGAAGGGCGAGCGGACGTTCCACGTCGGCCCGTGCCCGCTCTGCTCCCGGAGCCCCCGCGTCCCGGAGGCAGCCATGGTGCGGCTGATTGATGCTGCGATGGACGACACGCCGACCGCGGCAACGCTGCTCGACGTCTCCCACTGGCCCTGGTAACTGCTACCCTTGCTTGTAGCACAAACTCCGCCGGGGCGAGCACACGCCGGGCAGGTTGCTTCTCGCGCTAAGCGCGGACGGGCAGCGGATTTCGCCTGTCCGGAGGACACCCGTGCTGAACTCGAACCCTGTCTTTGCCGCCCGCGGGCGGCACAACGCGCTCAAGCGTTACCGCTCCCCTGATGACCCCGAGCTGGTCGACGCCCGCGGCCAGCTGAAGGCTGAGCACCTGGCCGCCTACATCAAGAAGACCGTCGACGCCGCCCCGCCTCTGACGCCCGAGCAGTGCGACCGGCTCGCGCTGCTGCTCCGGGGTGGCGATGCCGAACCTCCGGGCGGGGTAGTCGCACCCAGCATCCGGCGGGAACACGAGAGCCGAGGCAGTGGCTCCGCCACGCCCGCGGCTCCTCCGCTGAGCGTCGAACTCAGCGCCCTGGGTGGTGCATCCGCCTGAATGCCTCCCGCAAAGGAAATGGCACCCGCTACCACGGATGCCATTCATGCCATTCAGAAGGTCACCGCCGCCAAGCCGCTCGCCTCTGCTCAGCAGCATACGCCGGGACCGCCGACAGACCTCGTCGCCATGCCCAGCCCCAGCTGGGAAGCCTTCCTCATCGGCTACCAGGACGGCTATGTCGAGGGCGAGTCGGTCGGGTACGCCCGCGGCTGGCAGGCGTGCGACGACGAGCTGGCGACGCTTCAGCGGACCGCTGCCCGCGTTGTCCACGCGGCCGCCAAGCTCGACTCACGAGGTCGCCCAGCGTCGTCGTCGACAGCGCCAGGTCGAGGCCGCCGACCGGCGCGCTCAGGCTGCCCAGCCGTGGCCCGCGGAGGGTGCGTCGTGAGAATCCTCCGACTGCGCGATGCGCACAGCGCCCGCTACATCCTGCTGACCGGCCGCGGCATCCGCGACCTGATGCGGGACTGGCACGTCCCCGCGATGTGGTCCCCGACTCATCGCGGTTGTCACGTCCGCATCTCCCGCCTGGCCGACCTGCGAGCCCTGTGCGACCTGCACGGCGTCCGGCTCCTCGACGAGCGGGAGGCCGGCCGGTGAGCGAGCCACAGAAGCGAGGCCCAAGCGCCGCAACGCAGCTCACCCGCATCGCCCGCGACCGCTACACGTTCGGAGTCTCCGACACGGGCGAGCCCTACGCCCTGCCCGTCGACGGACCGCGGATTGTGCGCATGATGCGCGGTGGTTCCGGTTCGCTGCGCGCCGAGCTGGCCTCGACGTTCCTTGAGGAGCACGACACCCCGCCGTCGCAACAGGCCCTCGCCGACGCCCTTACCGCTCTGGAGGGACTGGCGCTCGCCGCCCCGCCCAAGGCCCTGGCGTTGCGGGTGGCCGACTCTCACGGGGCGCTGTGGCTCGACCTGGGCGACGAGTCGGGCGACGTCGTGAAGATCACCGCGGCCGGCTGGAACATCGTCTCCGAGGCGCCGATCCTGCACCGCAGGACTGCCCTCACCGCGGCGCTTCCCCGGCCGTGTGAAGCCGGCGACGTAGACGCCCTGTGGTCCCTGCTGAACGTCGCGCCCGCTGACCGGGCCGTCCTGCTCGGGTTCCTCGTGGCCGCTCTCATGCCCGACCTGCCTCACCCCATCCTGCTGCTTACCGGCGAGCAGGGCACCGGCAAGAGCACCGGCTCGAAGGTCATCGCCTCCGTGGTCGACCCGTCCCCGGTCCAGCTGCGCAAGCCGCCCCGCGACCTCGAGTCATGGACAACCGCGGCCGTGGGGTCGCACGTCGTGGCCGTCGACAACCTCTCGAGCCTGCCGGACTGGCTCAGCGACGCGCTGTGCCGGGCGAGCACCGGAGACGGGGATGTGCGCCGGCGCCTCTACACGGACGGAGACTTGCACGTCGTCTCCTTCCGCCGCGTCGTCATCCTCAACGGCATCGACCTCGGAGCGGTTCGCGACGACCTCGCCGACCGGCTCGTGACCGTCGACCTTCAACGGATTGAGGACAGCCGTCGCGAGCCGGACGCCGACCTGACGAAGCGGTGGGAGCAGCTGGCGCCACTTATCCTCGGAGGACTGCTCGACCTGACCGCCCAGGTGCTCGACGTCCTACCCGACGTCCACCTCGAGCGCTCGCCTCGAATGGCCGACTTCGCCCGCGTGCTTGCCGCGGTCGACCGGATCAACGGCACGGACGGCATCGGCCGTTACCGCGCACTGGCCGGCGAGCTGGCATCCGACGCGGTGACCTCCGACCCGGTGCTGTCGGCTCTCGCGTCGACCGTCACCACACCGTGGGAAGGCGTCGCATCCGACCTGCTGGACCTGCTCGCTGCCACGTTGGGCGACTCCCGGCCACCGAAGGGATGGCCCTCCGGTGCCCGTGCCCTCACGTCGCTGCTCAAGCGCCGAGCGCCATCCCTGCGCCGCGTCGGCTGGACCGTCGAGCAGACCGACCGCAGGACCAAGCAAGGTCCACTGTGGAGCATCGAGCCACCGACTCCGGTCGGCGCTGAAACGGGTGCTGAAACGGGTGCTGAAACGGTGCTGACGGAATCCTTGGCACCCGCTCAGCACCACGCTCAGCACCCGGGAGCACCCCTTCCCACCTGCGAAGACGGCGAATCGGACCGAAATGGTGCTGAGGTGCTGAGGAATGCGCCGAATCTCTCACTTGACTTCTGGAACAGAGGTAAAGAAGAGCCAACCCGAGAAGTACCGGATTCCCTAGCATCTCAGCATTCCGTCAGCGAGTGCTCCGACTGCGGTTCTCCCCTGTCTGAGATGCGCTCGAGCTACGGCAAGACCGAATGCGTCCACTGCGAGCGGAGGTCGAGCGCATGACCGCCGTCGAGGCCCTCGGTCACGCGCTCCTCGAGCTCGCCGAGCGGCACCTGACGACGCCGTGTCAGGGCCGGCACCGCGACCGCTGGACGTCCGACCACGCCGACGACCGGGAATGGGCAGCGCACTGCTGCCGGCTCTGCCTCGTCCTCGCCTCCTGCCGCCTCGTCGCCGACGACGCGCAAGAGAAGCACCACGTCTGGGGCGGCGTCGACCGGACCCGACCAATCAAACCGGAACCATGGTTCCACCACCGAGGAGAGAGAAGGAAGACGATGAGTAGCTGTCTGTGGGTCGGTTGCCCGACCGAGCCGATCGCGTTCTGGTGCGAGAAGCACACCGAGGAGATGAGGTCCATGCTCGCGCGCCAGGAAGGGATGCGACGGGTCACGAACGAGGAGGGCCTGTCCCGGCACCTGGCCGCGCTCGCGCTCGTGGAAGCGGTTCTGACCGACGACAAGGCCGCCCTGGCCGCGCTGCTGCCGACCACGGCCAGCGAGGCGCACTGGGTGGTCCTCGGACTCGCCCAGATCGCCGCCATGACCCTGCGGAACTGGGTGCCGGGCCAGGAGTCGGAGGCCATCGCCGACCTGCGTGAGAAGTGGCTGGCCGCTGGACCGGGCACCGACCCCGAGGAGCCGTCGTGACCGTCTGGGCAGGGCCGTCCACCCCGGCCGGACCGTGCCCCGGCTGCTCCGGCAGCCGGGTGGGCAACCTGAACTACAAGCACGCAGCGACCTGCGCGCTGCGCGACATGGACGACGGGACGCGGGCCAACGACTGGCAGGCCCTCAACGTCTCCCCGCGGGCTCGGATGCGCCCGACCACGGCCACCGAGCTGACCCTGGCCGCCTCGCTCGGCTGGACCCCCGCGGGCCAGGGCTCGGTGACCCTCATCGACTCCGGGCCACCGAACCTGTACCGCCGCCGCATCCTCGAGACCGACCTGCGATCCGGGTTCGACCCGGACCTCACCGAAGGAGCAACGCCATGACCAGCACCGCGCCCGACCCGACCACCCCGACCCCACCGGCCGAACCGGCCGCCGAGCCCACCGCAGACGCCGCTGACGCATCCGCTGAGCCGTCCGAGGACGACGGCCGGGCCGGCAACGCGGAGGCCGCTCGCTGGCGGACCCGGCTGCGCACCACCGAGGCCGAGCTGACGACGGCCCGGACCCGGCTGGAGACCCTCCAGCGGGCCGAGGTCGAGCGCCTCGCCTCCGACACCCTGGCCCAGGGCAGCGACGTGTTCACCGTCGCCGGCATCGCCCTGGACGAGGTACTAACCCCAGAGGGGACCGTCGACGCGGACCTCGTGCGGATGGCCGTCGCGCAGCTCGTGGCGACCCGGCCCGGCCTGCACAAGGGCGCCAAGCAGGTCGCCCCCGACGTCGGGCAGGGCAACCGTGGCACCGCCGGCGCCAGCTCCGGCCGCTCGTGGTCGGACATCATCGCCCGCGTCAGGTAGTAGGCGACTGTCGGCCCGGTCCGGTATCCTTGGCAGTGCGTCACCGGGTACCGGGCCAGGAGCCCACCGATGGCACAGCACCAGCCCCAGGCGGGCACCCTCGCAGCCGTAGACCGGCAGGCGGGAACCACCATCCCCACGCCGCGCACCGCGCTGCCCGCCCCCGAAAGAGGCTGAGCCACCATGCTGACCACCACCAACGGCGCCGCCGTCCTGCTCCCCGATGAGGTCGGAGCCCTGCTCGTCGAGCCGACCCTGGCCATGTCCGTGGCCGCCGCGGTCTCGACCATCGTGCACACCGGAAGCAAGTCCTTCCGCATCCCCCTCGTGAGCGCAGACCCGTCCGCCGAGTGGGTCAACGAGGGCCAGGAGATCACCCCGAGCGACCCGACCCTGTCCGAGGTGGTCGTGACCCCGTCCAAGGTCGCCGGGCTGACCATCATCTCCAACGAGCTGGCCAAGGACTCCTCGCCCGAGGCCGCGGGAATCGTCGGAGAGGGACTCGCCCGCGACATCGCCCGTAAGATCGACGCCGCCTACTTCGGCAACCTCCTCCCTCCCGCGCCCGCGGGACTCCGGTCCGTCGTCGGAGTGACCGCCGTCGCCGCCGGGACCGCGTTCACCAACCTCGACGCGTTCGCCGAGGCCGTCGCCGCCGCCGAGCAGGTCGGGGCCATCCTCACCCACTTCGTCGCCAACCCGGCCGACGCCCTGGCGATGGCCAAGCTGCGCAAGTCCACCGGCTCCAACGAGCCGTTGCTCTCCAGCTCCGCCACCGACGCCAGCACCAGGCAGCTGGTCGGCGTCCCGCTGCTCGTCTCCCCGAGCGTGGCGGCCGGCACCGTGTGGGGCATCGACGGGTCGCGGTCCTACCTCGTCATCCGCGAGGACGCCACCGTCGAGGTCGACGCCTCCCCGTTCTTCACCAGTGACCGGACCGCCGTCCGAGCCGTCGAGCGGGTCGGGTTCGCCTTCCCCCACGCCGCCTCGGTCGTCAAGATCACCACCGGCCCCTGACCCGCAACCCCTGTCCGGGGCGCGTCAACGCTTGCCCAACCCGCCGCGAAGTGGTTCGCGGCGAACCGGGCGGCGAAGGCGGAGCGCCGCCGCCTGCGCCCCGGACAGGACCTCAGGAGAGGACCGACCATGCCAAGGGCGCCCAAGTCCTGTGGACACTACGGCTGCCCGGCCAAGGTCGTCGCCCGCACCTACTGCCCCGCCCACGAGGCCGAGCAGCAGCGACAGCTGACCGCGAAGCGCGGCACGTTCCGGCAACGCGGCTACGACAGCCGACACGACCGTGAAGCGAAGGCCGCCAAAGCACACGCCATCGGCTCGCCCTGCCCCCGATGCGGGCAGCCCATGCTGCCAGGGCAGGCGCTCGACTACGGCCACACGCTCGCCCGTGCGCAGAACCCCACCGCCCGAGCCGATCGCGTCGAGCACGCCCACTGCAACCGCTCCGCACAGCACCGCTGACCCCCGAGGGGACCCTTCCCCCCGGTCCACCGGAAGTGCCGGGACGTACGGCCAACTTTGGGCTGTACGGGTTCCGGAGATCCGAAGTGGTGGTCACACTTTCCGCCTCTCAGGCCCATACGACAGCACCCCCCGCCATCACGAGTGGCGGGGGGTGCTGTCGTATGCCGTGCACTATGCCTTGGGTTCGCCTCCCTCTGCCTCGACGAGCTCGGCGGCTCGGATCAACTCGGCGGCGATGGCCCGAGCCTCGCCGGCCGTGAAGGCCCGGCGTTCCTGCCCCGGTCGCATCGGATGCCAGACGAAGACGCCGAGACCGTCATCCTCGGTCACGTCGACCCCGAACGTCGGGGCCGGCTCCGACTCCCGAGAGCAGAGCCCCGGGCCATCCTCGACGTCGACGTGCGAGTTGCACCAGGTCCGGTGCGTCACGGCGGTCACGACTGCCCCTTGGCCTGCGCGACGAGGAGCAGGACCTCGACGGCATACTGCTGCGCCTCGTCGAGCGTGACGTAGTGCCCGAGCTCCTCGTCGTAGCCCAGGTGGATGCCAACCTCGCCGTCGTCCGTGGCGAGGTTGGCCTGCATGTAGGGCCGCCGCCACGAGGTGTCAGTCATCCGCAGCTTGGGTTCGCGGCTGATCTCCACCTGGTGCTCAGCTCCGATGCACTCGTCGGTAGGTTCGTGCTCCACGTCCTGCCAGACGCACCACGGGGCGTGGACTCTAGGTGTCAACGGCGTGTGCTGCTTGGTAGTGGTGCTCATGGTGAGTCTCCTTAGTTATGTGGTGCACTTGTCCTCCCTCTCGCCTGGACGCTGACCGACCTGCGTGGTGATGAGCGACCGACGGCGGACGACATCGGGCTGGCCCTGAGCATGCGGCAGCAGGAGGCGGTGGCGGCATGACCGTCCGACGAAGCCCGTTGCTCGCCGAAGACCGTTACGCCCGGGCGGCGTGGAGCCGGTTGGCGGAGCCCGCAGACGCACGCGCGCTCGGGCTCATCGAGGCGCACGGGGCCGTCGCGGCGCTCGCGATAGCCCTGGAAGGCTCAACTGAAGTCGTGGAGACCTTCCGGCTTCGGGCGGAGCGCCTTGATGTCGAGCGCGACCTTGCGGTCGGCTACCGGATGGGTGCCCGGGTCGTGTGCCCGGGGGACGATGACTGGCCAGCCGGCGTCGATGACCTCGATGCCCCGCCCATCTGCCTGTGGGTGCGCGGGCCGGCTGACCTGAGCGCCCTGGCCCGACGCTCCGTCGCCGTGGTCGGCGCCCGCAGCTGCACGTCCTACGGCGACCTTGTCGCGGCGGACTTCGGAGCCGGGATCGCCGACCGTGGGTTCACCGTCGTGTCGGGGGCCGCCTTCGGCATCGATGCCGCCGCCCACCGAGGAGCTCTCGCGGTCGACGGCGTGACGGTCGCGGTGCTGGCCGGAGGGGTCGACCGCGCCTACCCGATCGCCCACGAGCACCTGCTCCGCCGGATCGTCGACACCGGCGCCGTCATCTCGGAGGTCGCGCCCGGGTCCGCGCCGACCAGGCCGCGGTTTCTTCTCCGCAACCGCCTCATCGCCACGATCACGACCGGGACGGTCGTCGTCGAGGCCGGGCTGCGATCAGGTTCGCTCAACACCGCACGCACCGCAGCGGAGCACAACCGCCCCGTGGGCGTCGTCCCGGGACCGGTCACCTCGATGGTGTCAGCCGGCTGCCACCAGGCTCGACGCGACGGGATAGCGGAGATCGTCACGGACGTCAGCGAGGTGATCGACCTCGTCGGAGTGATCGGCGACGAGGCGGCGCCGCGCCGAAGCGCCCCGGAGGCGGTCGCCGACGGGCTCGACCCGGTCGACGCCCAGGCACTGGCATCCGTCCCGATCCGCAAGGCGGCCTCAGTCGAGAACATCGCCGTCGCGGCTGGACTGCTCCCGAGGGCGGTCCTCAGCAGCCTCGCCCGCCTTGAGCTCCTCGAGCTCGTGGTCCGGGAAGGGGACGGGTGGCGCAAACGCGCGAAGTAACGCACCGCGTGATCGCCCGCGACAACGCGCCGCGCAGGTGCTTGCTCCGGGCGTCGGCGTCGGTCACCGTGACGGGGTGAGCGAGAACGGCGCGGGGATCGGCCCCACCGGGCGACGGGTGGGTCCTGAGGATGTCTGCCCGCGTCCCGACGCTCAGGAGATCGTCAACGCCTTCACCCGTCACCTCGTCGCCGAGCGCGGCCACTCCGCGCACACCCGCCGCGCCTACGTCTCGGACGTGCGCAACCTCCTGGACTTCATGAAGCGTGAACGAGGGATGGTCGAGCTGGACGAGCTGAGGCTCGCGGACCTCCGGGCGTGGCTCGCGCACCTGTCGCAGTCGGGCAGCGCCCGGTCGACGATCTCGAGGCGGGCGGCCGCCGTCCGATCGTTCCTGCGGTGGGCGGCCCACACCCGACGGATCCAGCAGGACCCTTCCTTGCGGCTGGTCGCGCCGAGGCGCACGACGACGCTTCCCGGGGTCCTGCGCCAGAGTGAGGCATCGGCGCTACTCGACGTGGCCGCGACGGCTGCCGACGATGACGATCCCATCCACCTTCGCGATCGGGCAGTGCTCGAGCTGCTGTACGCCAGCGGCATCCGGGTTGGCGAGCTCGTAGCCCTCGACATCGACGACCTCGACCTCGGCTTCAACGTCGTGCGCGTCATGGGCAAGGGCGCCAAGGAGCGGACGGTGCCGTTCGGCATCCCCGCCCGACGGGCGCTCGACGGCTGGTTGGTGGCCCGGGCACGGGTGGCCACGTCGAGCAGCGGGCCGGCCCTCTTCCTCGGTCGACGCGGTCGCCGACTGGACCCCCGCCAGGTCCGGGACGTCGTCCACCTCCTGCTCGCCCATGTCGTCGACGCCCCCGACCTGGGACCACACGGTCTGCGGCACAGCGCGGCGACGCACCTGCTCGAGGGTGGTGCGGACCTGCGGATGGTCCAGGAGCTGCTCGGGCACTCCAGCCTGGCAACCACGCAGATCTACACCCATGTATCCGTCGAACGGTTGCGGCGCTCCTACGAGCAGGCGCACCCGCGAGCCTGAGATCCCCGGCACCGGTGGTTCGGGGCAAAAGTTCGGTTTGTTCGCCTGGGAAACGACCTGCTGGCCAAATAAACACGCCCGGAGCCTCCCCGGAGTGCCCGGGAGGATCTGTGTTCGTATCAGAATGGCTGTGGTCCGACCCCGACCGACAGGAGACCAGGAGCGCATGGCCCACACCGAGGGGCGACCAGCTCGGATCGCCTGCGACGAGCTGGCGGTGCGCGAGCTCGGCACCCGGCGCGCCGTGGTGGCTCGCCGCCGCCGGCGTCAGATGCGGTTGCGGCGCAGCGTGGTGCTGATGATGACCCTGCTGCTGTGCGGGACGGCCGCTGCACGATGGGCGGAGGACCCGCGCGACGTCTTCGCCACCGGCGTCGTGCGAGAGCTCGGTCAGGCAGGACGCGTCTCCGGTGCGGAGGCGCCGCCCCCAGGAGCCGTCGCCGACCCCTCGTCGACCGCAGCCTCAGCTCGCTCCACCGGTGGAATCCCCGCAGCGACGCCGGTGGGCGGTGCCGCGCCCGGCGGTGCCGCGCCCGGCGGTGCCGCGCCCGGCGGTGCCGCGCCCGGCGGTGCCGCGCCCGGCGGCGCCGCGCCTCGCGCCGACGACGACTCGGAGGCATCGCGAGACTCGTCGACACGCCAGACGGACCCGGCCAAGCAGGTGGTCACCTCAGGAAACGGTGCGCTCACGGCTGTTGCCGTCCCCGACGGACCGCTGAAGGCGTCGGGCCGCGCGGTCAGGTACTCGGTCGAGGTCGAGGGCGGCATCCCCGTCAATCCGGCGGAGGTCGCCGAGGCCATCCGCTCCGTCCTCACCGACGACCGCGGCTGGCAGACGACTGACAGGATCCGCTTCGTCCCCGTGGGCCAGGGCGAGGTGGCCTCCGGCGCCGACATCGACATCCGGATCACGCTCGCCAGTCCGGCACTTACGGCCAAGCTGTGCGCGCCGCTCAACGTCACGGCTCAGCAGGTCTCCTGCTGGAACGGCGGGCGATCGGTCCTCAACCTCACCCGCTGGATGCTGGGCTCCGAGACCTTCGGCGGTGATCTGGCCGCCTACCGGGTCTACCTCGTCAACCATGAGGTCGGTCATGGACTCGGCCACCAGCACGTCAGCTGTCCGGGGCCTGGGCAGCCTGCCCCCGTCATGGTCCAGCAGACGAAGTCGCTGGAGGGATGCGTTGCCTGGCCCTTCCCGACTGCTCCCTGAGTGCCGGCGGGATCTAGGTTTGCGCGTCGCTGCCGGGTTTCGGACGCACAGGGGGTGGACGAGGGGGCAGTGAACCGCCGGGTGACCCGAGACGGCCGATAGGAGGGTGGACGAGGAGGGACATCGCCATGAGCGCGCACGCCCGACCCGTGGAAACCGGGGAGAACCCATCGGGTTTCTCTCCGGGGCGTCTGGCGTAAGAGACCGATTGGCGCCGGATCCGGAGTCAGTAGGCGATGCGGCCAGTCCGGTTGTGGAACTCGCCGGTTGGTCCGTCTTGGTCGATGGTGGCCAGTGCGACGGTGGCGTCGGTGCCTTCGGTGACTGTCTGGTGCCCGCTGTGGCGGTTGAAGTCGGTTGCGGTGTATCCGGGGTCCGAGACGTTCACGCGCATGCCGGTCAGGTTCTTCGCGTACTGGACGGTAAGGGCGACGACAGCAGCCTTGGACGCCGCGTACGGCACGGCCTGCACCGGGTACTCGTCGTGCTCCGGGTCCTGGAGGTAGCGGGGCCAACCGACGCCCGATGCCACGTTGACGATCACCGGGTTCGACGAGCGGCGCAGCAGCGGCAGTGCGGCCTGCGTCACCCGCACGATGCCGGTGACGTTCGTGTCCAGCACGGCCGCCATGGCGTCCGCGTCGAGGTCATCGACGCCGTATGCCGTGCCGAGAATGCCGGCGTTGTTCACGAGGACGTCCAGCTCCGGCAGTTCGGCGATCGCCGCCTCGACCGACTGCTGGTCGGTCACGTCCAGTTGGAACACCCGCGCGCCGACCGAGCGTGCGGCGTCGCCGCTGTCGGGGTCACGCATGCCCGCGTAGACGGAGTGGCCGGCCTCGATGAGTCGACGGGCGGTCTGCAGCCCGAGGCTGCGGTTGCCCCCGGTGATCAATGTCGTTGTCATGACTTCACCCTGCGGCATGGATCGCCGGGGTGGGTATGCACTGCCGGTACTACGTTCCATGCCGCACGACCAGGCATGCTGAGACGATGGACGAACTCGCCCAAGTACTGCGAGCGTGGCGCGACCGGCTCAGCCCACACGAGGTTGGCCTGCCGGCTGGGACGAGACGACGCGCGCCCGGCCTTCGCCGCGAGGAGCTCGCGACGCTCGCCGGTGTCAGTGTCGAGTACCTCGTACGACTCGAGCAGGGCAGGGCGCGGCACCCCTCGTCATAGCTGCTCGGTGCGCTCGCCCGCGCCCTGCGCCTCACCGCGGACGAACGGGATCACCTGTATCGCGTTGGTGGTGCTGCCGTCCCCTCGGATGAGTATGTGTCGCAACACATCACCCCTGGCGTGCAGCGGATGCTGGACCGGCTCGGTGACGTGCCGATCGGGGTGCACTCCGCTGCCTGGGACCTGCTGTGGTGCAACCCGCTCTGGGTCGCGCTGAACGGGGATCCATCCGAGCGGCACGGGCTCGAACGCAACGTCGCCTGGCGCCACTTCATGGAAACCTCTGGGGTCATCGACTTCGACGAACAGCACGCTGATGAGTTCTCCAGCGATCTGGTTGCGGAGCTGCGCGAGGCCGCCGGCCGGTACCCGCAGGACTCGGAGCTCACGACGTTGGTCACCCGGCTACGCGCTGAGTCCCAGGACTTTCGGCGCCGCTGGAGCGAGGCGCACATCGCGCGCCACAGGTCGAGCACGAAGACCGCGACCTCGACCCCGGTCGGGCCGATCGCGATCGACTGCGACGTTCTCACCACCCCCGGCACCGACCTACGCATCGTCGTCTACACGGTCGCGCCCGGGTCGCCGGATGCCTCCAAGCTCGCGCTGCTCAGAGTCACCGGCACCCAGGCACTGACCCCCTGACGTCCCACCGCCTCAGCCCGCCGGACAAGCGTCCCAGCAGAGCTGGCCGGTCGCCCACTCACGTGCCCGCGCACAGTCACACTCCTCCATGACATTTGCGGCCGCGGTGTTGATCTGATCTCAACGAGACACCCGACGACTGACGGCCGAGGTACCGACTCGGTCCACCCGCAGCCGGGTCGCAGCAGCGCAGCCGATCGCTGCAGCGCGGCCGTTCGCAACGGCTCAGCCGGCTGCTGCAGCGCAGCCGGTCCAGCAGCGCAGCCGGTCGCAACAGCGCAGTCGGACGCAACCGGTCTGCCCGATCAGGCCAGCGGGAGCAGGATCACCTTGAGCAGACCGACGAAACTCAAGGGGTCGAGGTAGACGTCCCCCCGGAGCACGCCCCAGTGCAGACAGGTGGCGGGGGCGCAGTGGCCCGGTGACGCCGCCACCGTGGCCACCGGCTGCCCCCGGGTCACCAGAGTCCCCACCGGCAGCACCTGGTCGACCGGCTCGAACGTGCTGCGCAACCCTCCGGCATGCGTGACGACGACGACTCCCCGCCCGGCGACCAGCCGGCTGAACGTCACGACGCCCGCATCCGGTGCCAGGACCGGTTGTCCGACAGCGGCGGCGAGATCCACGCCGCGGTGGCCGGCCGACCATGGGTGCGGTGGCGGGAGAAAGCGCTCGACCACCGCGGGGGCTGGAGCCAGTGGCCAACTCCACCGGCCAGCGCTGGCCACGCCTGTCGTCGCGATGCCGTCCGACGACGCCGGGGCACGCCGAGGCGCGGCTGTGGGCGACACCTCCGTCTCCCGCCCAGGGATGTCCATGACCGGGCCCGACAGCTGGGTGATCGCCGGACCCGAGTCAGCCGGGTCGCGAGGCACTGCGGACGGGCTCGCCAAGTCGCGAGGCACTGCGGGCGGGCTCGCCAAGTCGCGAGGCACTGCGGACGGGCTCGCCAGGTCGCGGGGCACTGCGGACGGGGTCGCCACTGCGGCGCCGACGATCAGACCGACCAGCGGGCAGACGACCGCGGCCAGACCGGCGGCGACGGCGCGGCGGGCGATGGCGCGGCGGGCGACGGCGCGCCCAGCAGCGGCGAGGATCCCTGACACTGCTCCAGCCTCGAGGGCCGCCCGCGCGATCGCCAAGCCACCGCCAGCACCTTGTGGACGACGGGACGACCTGGCCGACCGTTGTGGACGGAGGGTCAGCCCAGCCGTCGGCCAAGAGCCCCGAGGCGCTCGGCTGCCTCGGCGAGCACGTCATCCTGCTTGCAGAAGGCGAACCTGACCAGGGTCCGGGCCGCGTCCACGTCGTCGTGGAAGACGGAGACCGGCACCCCCACCACGCCGCACAGACCGGGCAGCTCACGGCAGAACTGCAGCGCGTCGACCGCACCCAATGGGGCGGCGTCGGCGATGACGAAGTACGTTCCCGCCGGACGGGACACGCTGAGCCCGGCCGCCGTGAGACCGGCGCAGAGCAGGTCCCGCTTACGCTCCAGGGAGGCGGCCAAACCGGCATACACCTCGTCGCCGAGTCCCAGCGCGGTCGCGACGGCGGGCTGGAACGGTCCTGAGGCGACGTAGGTGAGGAACTGCTTCACCGTGCGGGCAGCGGCGACCGCCTCCTCCGGGCCGCACAGCCAGCCGACCTTCCACCCCGTGGCCGAGAACGTCTTGCCGCTCGAGGAGATGGTGATCGTCCGGTCTGCCATGTCGGGCAGGGACGCGACGGGAAGGTGCGCGCGTCCGTCGAAGGTCAGGTGCTCATAGACCTCGTCCGTGACGACCCAGGCATCGTGCTCACGGGCGAGCGAGCAGACGAGGTCGAGCTCCTCACGGGTGAAGACCTTGCCGGTCGGGTTGTGCGGGGTGTTGAGGAGGACCAACCGGGTCCGGGTCGAGAACGCCGCGCGCAGCGACGCCTCGTCGACGGCGAAGTCCGGGAAGCGCAGGACGGACGTGCGCCGGGTCGCGCCCGCGAGGGCGATGGTGGCGGCGTAGGAGTCGTAGTACGGCTCGAAGGTGACGACCTCGTCGCCCGGCTCGCACAGGGCCAGGACGACGGAGGCGATGGCCTCGGTGGCGCCGGCGGTGACGAGCACCTCGCGCGCAGGGTCGACCGGTATGCCGTAGAAGCGACTCTGGTGGGCGGAGATCGCCTCGAGAAGCTCGGGGACGCCGGGGCCGGGTGGGTACTGGTTGCGGCCGCCGTCGATGGCCGCCTTGGCCGCGTCGAGCATGACCTGCGGCCCGTCCGTGTCGGGGAACCCCTGGCCGAGGTTGATGGCGCCGGTCTCCATCGCCAGTGCCGACATCTCCGCGAAGATCGTCGTCCTGAATCCATGCATGCGAGTCACGAGTGGGCTGGCCATGCCGGCCAGCCTAATGACCGAACCGGTCAGCGTTCCGGGACCGGCTCCGAGCCGAAGCCGCACGCCATGATGCGGTACAGCTGGTAATGCCCCGCCCGGCCGATCTCCTCGAACCCCGGCGTGTCGTCGAGCGCCGCCAGCCCTGTCGTGCGCGAGCTGAGGCTGAGCCAGTAGCGGACGGGCCCGGTGATGGCGTACTGGACGTTCTTGCGCCGCAGCGCATCGCAGACGGCGGTGTTGCTCAGCACCTCCTTGAGGTGCAGGGCGATGAACGCGCTGTCGGGATCCGGGTTGAGCAGGAGGGAGTCGAAGAGCACGGGTCGGTCGTGGAAGGCGTAGAGGAACGACGACCCGTTGGCCGGAACGCCCGCGGTGACCACGCCCTCGGGGATCCAGGCCGCGAGCCTGCCCAGGTCGGCGTTCTCCTGTGCGGTGATGAGGATCCGGTCCGGCTGGTCCGGGTGGTAGTAGCGCTCGGTGAGGGCGTCCGTCGCGTCGTGGTTGAGGCCGGCGGTGAGGAAGACGAAGAGCGTCAGGGCTCCTGCGGTGACGCTGTTGGGCAGGACCCGGTGACGCCGGGCGCCGGTCCGTGTTCGAGGGGTGAAGGCCGCCAGCGCGCGACGCAGCCACTCGGCCAGCAGCGCGATGCCGGCCACAACGAGGAGGACGACCGGGACGGCGGCCAGCGCGGCGAAGCGCACCTTGTCGTTGTACCAGTAGCCGGTCAAGAGCACCCCGACCGTCGTGTGGCTCGTCGCGGCGAGGACGTAGAGGATGACGCAGGCGAGGTAGGTGACCAGGACCCACCGGCGGGTGGTGTGGAGGGCGCACGCCACGGCGCCGAGCAGCAGCACGATGCTCAGTCCCCAGAGGGGCTGGTCGACCTGCAGCGACAGCAGTGTCACCTCACGGAGCGCGGGCCCGAGCGGTGTGCTCTCCGTCCACACGTAGCTGGCGGTGTCGGCCACCTGGCGCGAGAGCTTCGGCCCGATGACGAGGACGACACACACCCCGGCGACCAGCGCCCCCAACCGGGCGAGCTCGCGTGTCCGGGCCCTGCCCAGGGCGCCGACCGCCCGGTTGACTGCCGCGGTCATCAGCGCAAGGACGACGATCATCGCCAGCGAGACGAGGCCGTTCGGGTGGGTGAGGGTCAGCCCCGGGAGGGCGAGCACCGTCGCGGCGGCGGCCACCGGGCGGGAGACTCCCCGGGTCGGCCGCAGGATGCCCGTCGCGACGAGGGCGGACAGCAGGACGCCCGGGAGCATCGCGGTGGCCAGGAGGTTCGGCCACAGGACGCCCCAGCCCATGAGCATGAACGGGAACGTCGTCACCGCAGCCGAGGCAAGGCCGGCCCCGAGCAGGACGGCCGGGCTGCGACCGAAGGTGTGGCGGGCGAGCGCGACACAGCCCAGGGGCCACACCACCGCAGCTGCCAGGAGGGCGGTGAGGTTGGTCGCCATGACGATGTCGACGTGGCTCATGACCTGCATTGCCGTGGCGGCCACGTCGTGGAAGCCGCTGGGATAGGCCGGTCGGCCGAGCGACGAGAAGCTCCCGGTGTCGAGGAAGGCCCGGATCCGGTTGAGGTGGGCAACGGCGTCCGTGCTGTCGACGAGCTCGCCGGGGGTCTGGATCGCCGGCAGGGCCGAGCCGAGGACGGCCAGAGCGCCGAGGCCGACGCCGACGGCGGACAGGAGCGCGGTCCGGCGCGGCTCACGCGTCCTCGGTGCCGGCCGCCAGATCCGCAGGAGCAGACCGACGCCGAGGGCGAGCAGCACCCACCCGGCGACCCACACGAGCAGCAGGTCCGGTCCCCACGAGAGCTTCAGGAGGCTGGTCGCCACCGGAGAGCACGCCAGCACGGTCATCCCCAGAGCGGGTGCGGCGCCCCATGCCATGAGGCCGCGCAGCCCCACGGCATACGCCATGCCCAAGCCGGGCAGGAGCACGAGACCCACGACGACGAGGAAGGCAGGCAGCGCCTGCAGCCACTCGCTCATGCCTGGGGTCTCCGTGACGGGTGGGGTGGTCGTCTCGACCGGCGGGGGCCGGACGCGAGCACGATATCCGGGCCGCCCCGCGGGCATGTCGGCGCCCGCGGCCGGTCAACGGATTTCGTCGCGGGGCCCCGCACGACGTACCATCGAGGCACGACTTCTGAGTTCCTGACCTGCCTAGGCGGTGCCGGAGACCCGGGCGTCGAATTCGCGCGTCTTCCACCGCCTGACGGGTCCCTCGAGAGGGAATGCCCTGAAGTCGGGGCGCACCACGGCAGTCCGGTATGCCGGGCAGCGATCTCGCTGCCCAGCCGCCGGCGGGGTGCGTTGCAGGCGCCAGGTCGTGCCGGTGCGCCGCACCTACACGAAGCAACTGACAACGACAAAGGGAGAACAACGGCATGGCCGTCGTTACCATGCGCCAGCTCCTCGAGAGCGGCGTCCACTTCGGGCACCAGACCCGTCGGTGGAACCCCAAGATGAAGCGCTTCATCATGACCGAGCGCAACGGCATCTACATCATCGACCTGCAGCAGTCGCTGACCTACATCAACAACGCCTACGAGTTCGTCAAGGAGACCGTCGCCCACGGCGGCACCATCCTCTTCGTCGGCACGAAGAAGCAGGCCCAGGAGCCCATCGCCGACCAGGCGACCCGCGTCGGCATGCCCTACGTCAACCACCGCTGGCTCGGCGGCATGCTGACGAACTTCAACACGATCTCCAAGCGGCTCACCCGCCTCAAGGAGCTCGAGGAGATCAACGCGGACGAGGTCGCCGGCTCCGGTCGCACCAAGAAGGAGCTGCTCATCCTCAGCCGCGAGCGGATCAAGCTCGAGCGCACCCTGGGGGGCATCCGCAACATGGCGAAGGTCCCCTCGGCCGTGTGGATCGTGGACACCAAGAAGGAGCACCTCGCCGTCGACGAGGCCCGCAAGCTCGGCCTGCCGGTCATCGCGATCCTCGACACGAACTGTGACCCCGACGAGGTCGACTACAAGATCCCCGGCAACGACGACGCGATCCGCTCGGTCACCCTGCTGACCCGCGTCATCGCGGACGCCGTCGCGGAGGGCCTCGTGTCCCGCTCCGGTAGCCGCTCTGGCGGCGAGTCGGAGGGCGTCGGCGCCGAGGAGCCCCTTGCCGAGTGGGAGCGCGAGCTCTATGCCGAGGCTGCTGCCACAGACGCACCGAAGGCGGACGAGGCCGAGGACGCGGCCGCTCCGGCGGCTGAGGCGGCCGGCGCGGACCTCAGCGAGGCGCAGCCCGAGGTCGTCGAGGTCCCGACTCCGGAAGCCGGCGAGACTCGGACCCCGCAGGCCCCGGCCGCCATCGAGGCTCCCGACGCCGCCGCCGACGCCGCCGCCGCGACGAGCGACGCTCCTGCCGGCGCCAACGCCTGAGTGCCGCTCCCGGCCGGGCCTGAACGGCCCGGCCGGTGCAGCGCGCATCGCGCGCAGATCTGACCACCACGCAACTGAAAAGAGCGATCCACCACATGGCGAACTACACCGCCGCTGACATCAAGGCGCTGCGCGAGCAGACCGGCGCCGGCATGCTCGACGTCAAGAAGGCACTGGACGAGGCCGACGGCGACAAGACCAAGGCCACCGAGCTCCTGCGCATCAAGGGCCTCAAGGGCGTCACGAAGCGCGAGGGCCGGTCGGCCACCAACGGGCTCGTCGCCGCGAGGGCCGAGAACGGCGTAGGCACCCTCGTCGAGATCAACTGCGAGACCGACTTCGTCGCCAAGGGCGCGAAGTTCCTTGCGCTGGCGGACCAGGTCCTCGAGCAGGCCGTGCGGATCGAGGCTGCCGACGTCGAGACGCTGCTCAGCAGCACCCTGGAGGACGGGCGCACCGTCAAGGAGCTGCTGGACGACGCCAACGCGACGATCGGCGAGAAGATCGAGGTACGCCGCGTCGCCCACCTCGAGGGCGACAACGTCGTGTCCTACCTCCACAAGACCAGCCCCGACCTGCCCGCGCAGATCGGCGTCCTCGTCGTCACCGAGGGTGGCGACGGTCAGGTCGCCCGCGACGTCGCCATGCACGTGGCCGCGTTCGCGCCGAGCTTCTTGCACCGCCACGAGATCTCCGCGGACACCGTGGAGAACGAGCGCCGGGTAGCCGAGGCCACCGCCAAGGAGGAGGGCAAGCCCGAAGCCGCCCTCCCCCGCATCGTCGAGGGCCGGCTCAACGGGTTCTTCAAGGAGCAGGTGCTCACCGAGCAGGCTTTCGCCAAGGACCAGAAGAAGTCCGTCGCCCAGGTGCTCGAGGAGGCCGGCGCCGAGGCCAAGGCGTTCGCCCGCTTCCGCGTCGGAGGCTGACCACTCTTCACCCGAACGTCCGGTATGCCGGCCCCCGACCCGGGCGGCCGGCATGCCTCTCCCTGCGGTCACCATGCCCTGCCCACTGGGTGGGGCGGGCACGGTCAGCGGCAGGTGTGTCGTCGGTCCGGCGTCGAGGCCCGCGAAGGATCCGCGAAGGACCGCCCGATAGGCCGAGCTGCGCCTCGGCCGCGAGTTCCTCGACTGCAGAGCGGTGTGGAAGGATCTCGTGACCGCGCACACCACTCTCGGGAGGCCGCACGTGACCGCCGACGCCCACCAGACCCCCTACGCACGGGTCCTGCTCAAGCTCTCCGGCGAGGTCTTCGGCGGCGGGCACATCGGGGTCGACCCGGCCGTCGTGCGGGGAGTCGCGCAGCAGATCGCCGAGGCGATCGGGCAGGGCGGCGTGCAGGTGGCCATCGTCATCGGTGGCGGCAACTTCTTCCGCGGCGCGGAGCTGCAGCGCCAGGGAATGGACCGCTCGCGGGCGGACTACATGGGCATGCTCGGGACGGTGATGAACTGTCTGGCCCTGCAGGACTTCCTCGAGAAGGCCGGCGTCGAGACCCGCGTCCAGACGGCGATCACCATGGGCCAGGTGGCGGAGCCCTACATCCCCCGGCGGGCGATCCGGCACCTCGAGAAGGGCCGAGCGGTGATCTTCGGTGCCGGAGCGGGTATGCCGTACTTCTCCACCGACACCGTCAGCGTCCAGCGGGCGCTCGAGATCAAGTGCGACGCGGTGCTGATGAGCAAGAGCGGCGTGGACGGGGTCTACGACTCAGATCCGAGGACGAACCCGGACGCCCACAAGATCGACACCCTCACCTTCGACGAGGCACTCCAGCGCGGGTTGCGTGTCGTCGACCAGGCCGCCTTCGGCCTGTGCCACGACAACAAGCTGCCGATGCTCGTCTTCGGCATGGAGGGGGAGGGAAACATCACCCGAGCACTACGGGGTGAGAAGATCGGCACGCTCGTCACCCCTGAGTGAGGGTGGCTGACCAGCACGACGACGAGAAAGTTGCGAAGACGATGATCGACGAAACCTTGTTCGAGGCTGAGGAGAAGATGGAGAAGGCCGTCGAGGTCGCCAAGGAGGACTTCGCGGGAATCCGCACGGGGCGGGCGAACCCGAGCATGTTCAACAAGCTGCTCGTCGACTACTACGGCGCTCCGACGCCGCTCCAGCAGCTGGCCTCGTTCCAGACGCCCGAGGCGCGGACCATCCTCATCAGCCCCTTCGACAGGGGCTCCATGCACGAGATCGAGAAGACGCTGCGCGACTCCGACCTCGGCATCAACCCGAGCAACGACGGCCACGTCATCCGCTGCGTCCTGCCGATCCTCACCGAGGACCGCCGCAGGGACTACATCAAGCTCGCGCACACCAAGGCCGAGGAGGCGCGGGTCTCCATCCGCAACGTCCGGCGCAAGGCCAAGAGCGACCTCGACAAGCTGGTCAAGGACGGCGAGGTCGGCGAGGACGACGGCACCCGCGGGGAGAAGGAGCTCGACGCGCTGACGAAGAAGTACGTCGACAACGTGGACACGCTCCTCAAGGGCAAGGAAAGCGAGCTGCTGGAGGTCTGAGGCCGCCCGCACGACGCCCATGAGCGACGACAAACTCACCCGCGCGGAGGCCAGCGCGCCCGACGACCCCCACGAGGAGCACGTCGTCATCGCGCCGGTGACGACGGAGGCCGAGTCGGTCAAGTCCTCCCGCGCCGGACGCAACCTGCCCGCGGCAGTCGCGGTTGGCTTGACGCTCGGCGCCCTGGTCCTCCTCACCGTGTTCACCCGCAAGGAGCTGTTCGTGGTGCTGGCGACGGCCTGCGTCTGCGTCGGCGTGTGGGAGCTCTGCCGAGCACTCAGGTCGACCGGCCTCAACGTCCCCGTCATCCCGAGCATCGTCGGCTGCATCGGCATGCTCGGTGCCGCCTACGTCGGAGGGGGCCAGGCCCTCGTTGTGTGCTTCGCGCTGAGCTGTGTCGCGCTTCTCCTGTGGCGGGTTGCCAAGGGGGTGGGCGGGGCGGCACCGGACATCGCCGGCGGCATGCTCGTCGCGGCATACCCCTCCTTGCTAGCCGCCTTCAGCTCCCTCCTCCTCGCCCCGCCGGACGGGAACTGGCGGCTCTTCACCTACGTCGCGGTCACCGTCTCCAGCGATATCGGCGGGTATGCCGTTGGCGTCCTGGCCGGGCGCCATCCCATGGCGCCGAAGATCAGCCCGAAGAAGTCGTGGGAAGGCTTCGGCGGGTCGGTGCTCATGTGCATGATGGTCGGCGCGGCCTGCGTCCATCTCGCCCTCGGTGGTCGCTGGTGGGTCGGCGTGCTCCTTGGCGCGGTGACCGCCGTCGCCGCGACGGTCGGCGACCTCGTCGAGTCGACGCTCAAACGCGACCTCGGGATCAAGGACATGTCCAACATCCTCCCCGGGCACGGCGGGATGATGGACCGGCTGGACTCCCTGGTCATGACGGCTCCGGTCGTCTGGGCGGTACTCGCGATCCTCGTCCCGGCCGGGGTAGCAGCCGCGAGGTGACTGGTTCGTCCATCGACCGGTGGTCCTGAGAGAATGGGCGCCTGATGACCGACCGATCCTCGCCCGTCCCCGCCTCGACCAGCCAGCCGCTCCCCGAGCTCGCCGTTGGGCCGCCCATCCCCGGGCAGCTGACCTTCCAGGCACCCCGTCGCGGCAAGCCTCCCCGGCACCTCGCCGACCTCGCACCCGCAGAGCGCAAGGACGCCGTCGAGGCGTTGGGCCACAAGGGCTTTCGGGCCAAACAGCTGTCCACTCACTACTTCGAGCGGCTCGTCGAGTCGCCGGCGGAGATGACCGACCTGCCCAAGGGCATCCGGGACGACCTCGTCCGCGACCTGCTGCCCCCGCTGCTGACGCCCGTCGTCCAGCGCCTCGCCGACGACGGGCGCACGATCAAGTCGGTCTGGCGGCTCCATGACGGGGCGATCGTCGAGTCGGTCCTCATGCGTTACCCGCACCGGGTGACCATCTGCGTGTCCAGCCAGGCCGGCTGCGGGATGAACTGCCCCTTCTGCGCCACCGGCCAGGCCGGGCTGACGCGCAACATGTCCGCGGCCGAGATCGTCGAACAGGTCGTGTATGCCGCCCGCTCACTTCGCCGGGGCCAGCTCGCCGGCGAGGGGTCAGCCGACGAGTCGGAGTCGCCCCTGCGCGTCTCCAACGTCGTCTTCATGGGGATGGGCGAGGCGCTCGCCAACTACAAGGCGGCGATCGGCGCCATTCGCCGGCTGACGGACCCGGCTCCCGACGGGCTGGGCATGTCGGCGCGGGGGATCGTCATGTCGACGGTCGGCCTGGTGCCGGGCATCGACAAGCTGGCCGCAGAGGGGATCCCCGTCACGCTGGCGCTGTCGCTGCACGCGCCGGACGACGAGCTGCGTAACGACCTCGTGCCGATCAACACCCGTTGGTCCGTCGACGAGGCACTCGACGCGGCCTACCGTTACTACCAGGTGACCGGGCGGCGCGTCTCCATCGAGTACGCGCTGATCAGGGACATCAACGACCAGGCCTGGCGCGCTGAGCTGCTCGGCAAGAAGCTCACCTCGCGCGGGCGGGGCTGGGTGCACGTCAACCCCATCCCGCTGAACCCGACGCCCGGCTCCAAGTGGACCGCGTCCTGTCCGGGCGTCGAGCAGCAGTTTGTCGAGCGGCTGCGTGCCGCGGGCATCCCGACAACGATCCGCGACACCCGCGGTCAGGACATCGACGGGGCCTGCGGCCAGCTCGCGGCGTCCACCGCCTGACCTCTGGAGCCCCGACCTGGCTAGCTGTACTGACCGGGGACTTTGGTTGAGAACCGCGCCCACGCGTTCTCTTTCGTCGGCACCCGCAAAGCAGCTGCGGGCTCGAGACTTACGAGGCAAACCGTTCACGTGCGTTGCGTCCTGATCTTGTGGGTTCGATCCCGCCGTCAGGCTGGTTGATCTCGGCCCACACCGCATCGAGCGAGAGACTGAGGACATCGGCGATCGCCGCGATGGTCGGGAAGGCAGGGGTGGCCACGCGACCGGACTCGATCTTTCGAAGGGTTTCCGGCGAGACACCCGCATCTAGGGCGGTCTCGAGCATCGAGCGCTTTCCCCTGGCACGACGCAGGAGGGCACCGAGGCGCTGCCCGCGCTCGACCTCTGCGGGTGTGAGCGGCAATCTGACCACGGCTCCGATTATAGTACCGGTACAGTATGGCCGGTATAAGTATTGGTTGCGCGAGGAAGGCGCCGCATGATCGAGATCCTGAACCCCACCGAGCTGGCCCGAGCAAAGGACGCAGGCGCGTTGGTCGCCGGCATATTGCAGACACTGAAGAGCCGCAGCACGGTCGGCACGAACCTCCTGGACATCGATCGGTGGGCTGAGACCATGATCGTCGAGGCTGGAGCGCAGTCCTGCTACGTCGACTACGAGCCATCCTTCGGACGCGGGCCGTTCGGCCACTACATCTGCACCTCCGTCAACGACGCCGTGCTCCACGGGCTGCCATACGACTACACCCTTGCCGACGGCGATCTGCTGACACTCGACCTCGCCGTCTCCAAAGGCGGAGTCGCTGCAGACGCTGCCCTCAGCTTCATCGTGGGCGACGCAAAGCCCCCGGAGAGTATCGCGATGATCAGCGCGACCGAACGCGCATTGAGCGCAGGGATTGCCGCTGCCGGGCCCGGGGCTCGCATCGGCGACATCTCCCATGCCATCGGCACGGTCCTCAGTGAGGCGGGGTATTCGATCAACACCGAGTTCGGAGGTCATGGCATCGGATCAACGATGCACCAGGACCCGCACGTCTCGAACACCGGACGGCCCAGCCGTGGATACAAACTGCGCCCTGGGCTGCTGCTCGCACTGGAGCCGTGGGTCATGGCGGACACCGCCGAACTCCTCACCGATGCCGACGGGTGGACGCTCCGAAGCGCTACAGGCTGCCGGACAGCACACAGCGAGCACACGATCGCCATCACCAACGACGGAGCCGAAATCCTTACCTTGCCGAAGCGGGCGCAGCCGTGAGGTCGGAGTCCCCGTGTCCCTCTTCTCCGAGCACTTCACGGCGGACCGTCCACAGTGCACCGCATCCTGACCTCGACACGATTGAACCGGCTCGCGCATGTCGACCGTGCCACCGGTGAATCGATCCGCCGCTACGAGCATCCAGACCCCGGGTCCCTCGTCCATGTAGACGTGAAGAAGGGAGGAAACATCCCCGGACGGCGGCTGCCGCTACGTCGGACGGCCACCGGGCCAGAAGAACCGTGCCGCGACGCCGGGCAAACAGAAACACGTCGCATGACCCGAGATTGGAGCTACGCCTTCGTACACACAGTCATCGACGACCAGCCGGGACGGGACGCGAGGGTGCGCCGTACGTCCTGGGTGAAGGACAGGGAGACGGGCCGCTTCGGCGATCGGCGCAAGAAGTCCACGCCGACCTGGTCGTAGCTGTCGGCGACGGTGTCGAAGCCGTCTGACTCCCCGACGCCGCTCGTCCATGGGGTCATGGTCCCGCGTCGCCGTAGCGGTGTCAGCCGGTCGGCCGGATCCGGGTCCTCCAGGTGGCCGGGTACATTGGCCGCGGCCGTCACCACCTCTGAGGTGACCGGCCGGCATACGGGAGGAACGCAGGTGCGCGCGCTGACGAAGCTGTCCGCTGGACCGGGGCTTGAGCTGGTCGAGCGGCCGGAGCCGATGGCCGGTCCGACCGACGTGAAGATTCGCGTCCTGCGGGCGGGTCTATGCGGGACGGACCTGCACCTCGAACAGTGGGACGACTGGGCTGCCACCACCGTGCAACCGCCGCTCGTGATCGGGCACGAGTTCTACGGCGAGATCGTCGAGATCGGTGAGGACGTCACCGGCTGCGCCGTCGGTGACTGCGTCTCCGGTGAGGGGCACATTGTCTGCGGCAGCTGCCGCAACTGCCGCGCCGGTCGGCGCCATGTCTGCATCCACACGCAGGGTGTGGGTGTGAACCGGGACGGGGCCTTCGCCGACTACGTCGTCATCCCGGCCAGCAACGTCTGGG
>JAABUT010001485.1_pt1 | contig 26513 bp, 24 predicted proteins | sample 5559281 | NCBI WGS metagenome assembly JAABUT01 (sample SAMN10711880, study PRJNA513359) | rock metagenome | isolation source: Antarctica rocks | place: Antarctica: Victoria Land, Ricker Hills nord | collected 2016-01-04
CTAAATCAGTTGAATCAGGTACTACGTCGCAGGAAGGCATTATCGAGGTGGGTCAGAACAATAGGGGGCTTTGTTGACATTGTTTCTATTTACAAAAAATAACCTTTTTGACGGAACCTTACCGAATTTGGTTAGGGTTAACCTTAAAAATTAACCGAATCCTAACAGCAGCCAAAGGGATAAACTGTTTATGCACCGATGTCAAGGGACAATACTAATAAATAGATATATGGCTCTCCGCTGGGCGACGAAGCTACTGTATAACTTTTCTGCATGGACCTGACTGGTAGTCAAATTTGATATTCATGGCACTTGGTCTCTTTTGGACTTCTGTTTGTCTATGTGTATTCGTCTCTATCTTGCTAATGGACAGAATGAATGTCTTTCACAAAAACAACTTCCCAGTGGATGGCCGAGTAGGTCAATTTCTCATCCTTCCAAATATTTGGAGCTTACACATCCTGGCCAGACAATACTCATCACCGGCGGCTCACAGGGAATGGGTAAGAGCGTCGCTCAACAGCTCGCCCGAAAAGGCGCCAATGTCATGATCGCCGCTCGAACGACCAAGAAGCTCGAAGCAGCTCTCGAAGACATAAAAGCATGCGCCAAACGCCCTTCTCAGCGCTTCCACTACATCAGCGCCGACCTTACTAACCCTACCGAAGCAGTCCGTCTAATCTCCGAAACCACAGAATGGAATAACGACATCCCCCCGGACATAGTGTGGTGCTGCGCCGGCAGCTCCTGCCCAACTCTCTTCATAGACACCCCCGTCGAGCGCCTGAAAGAGCAAATGGACAGCAACTACTTCTCCTCCGCCTACGTCGCCCATGCCGTGCTCCGTTCCTGGCTAAAGCCATCCTCCGCAGAAAAACAAGCTCCTTCGCCCTCCTCTGATCTTCCACGCCACATCATCTTCACCTCCTCCGTCGTAGCCTTCTACCCCATCGTCGGCTACTCCCCCTACTCCCCGTCCAAATCCGCCATCCGCACTCTTTCCGACACCCTCTCCCAAGAACTCCACCTCTACCCCTCTCCTGGCGTAAAAGTCCACACCGTCTTCCCTGCCACCATCTTCGGCGAGGCCTTTGATGAAGAGAATAGAGTAAAACCGAACATCACTAAGAAACTTGAAGAAGAAGATGGCGGGCAGACTGCTGATCAGGTTGCGGAGGCGAGCTTGAAGGGGTTGGAAAAGGGAGATGAGTTGATTACGACGAATGGCTTGTTGGGGATGGCGATGAAGGGGGGGATGTTGGGGGCGAGTAGGAGAAATGGATGGGGAGTTGTGGATACTTTGGTAGCGTGGGTGGTGGCGATTGTGATTGTGGTTGTGAGGAGGGATATGGATGGAAAAGTGAAGAAGTGGGGAGGAGTTTATAGGGATGGGGGAATGGATAGGATATAGGCAAAAAATCGCTCCTTTCGGACAGCTTCGAGATATCCCAATTAGCGATGATGATCTGAACCAACATGCTTTTCTGAGCCGCACTGTGACTCTATTGGAGCCTATTAGCACGGAGTAATAATTGTACTATCCTATTTACACAGCCTGACCTCTAATACACTACTATATCGCCACGATCGACGACCAATTGCCAGACAGCATATCTTTCAACAAATCTTCGATGCACCCCTGGGGTATCTCTCTTTACTACACATTTACAGATAGATCTTCTTATCTTTCTTCAGCACATCCGCAAGACCACCCAATGAAACCGCCCCCACACTCCTCTCTAACGCCGGGTTTCGCTTTGGAAACTCCACCAAAGCCTGCCTCAGAAGCACTATCGCCGCGCTCCCAAAGAGCTCCAGCATTCTTGTCTCGTTGTATTCGATCATAGCTTTTAGGACCACAAAGTGCGTTTGAGTGATGTCTTGCGCTGGCGTATTTAAGATGTATGAAAACGACTGCCAGTACTTGTAATTCGGAAATGGATTCCTGAGCTCCGTTTTTGAATAATTTCGCGCCGAAAGTGCAGCGAATCCCGCACCGAGACCAGTCATACGTTCGCGATGCCTTTGCTCAGAAACCCAGGGTCCACCACCTGCTTCCCGCCACCATCCAATACGGGCTTTCCCTGGATTGGTGGTCTCGTCTCCATAGATACCGAAGAGGACTGGGCAAACGACGTGGAGTTTTGCGGTAAGAATATCTATTAATGAGATATCGTTCCATCGGAAAGCTGGCATTGTAAAAATGTGGCTTGCGATGATCCCCACTGGATCTGCTGTCTTGGGGGAGACTCCAGCCTCGTCTATGAATTGGGCTATCACCGCCTTGGCAAGGATATTCATTTCGTATAAGAAAAGGGCTGGAACACCAGTGTCCGACACATTCGGTGGGGGGGAGGCGAGGTATGTTGTGATATCAATCTTAGGGCCTCCATAAGACATGGCGCTCTTTAGCCCTCCGATAACTTTTTGGAGCTAATTTCGCAATCTCAGCAGATGTACAGGGGTAACTATAACTATACTCACTGGTATTTTATTGACGCCCTTGCCAGTGGTCAGCTGCCCGACGCTTTGCCTGATACCCCGTCGGATGTCTCCCATCGTGTCCTTCAGAGCTCTGTTCTGCTTGGCCTGATCCAGCATGGCCTTCCGAAGTTCTTTCAGCTTTCGATGAATTTCTACGTATCGCTGATGCTCAGCGACTTTTCCCGGGTCCAAATTAGCTTGCAACGAGGGCCCCGTCGTAGGCTGTGGTGCCACTACTGGCTCCTGAGCAGCAATAGCAGCCTCTCTGGCCCTGGACTCTGCTTCCGCGACTTTCCGCTTTGCCTCGTCCTCTTGCCGCTTTTTCGATTCTGCACTTTCTACTTCTCTTGATCTCCTTGCGGTCTCGACGTCTTCCTCTTCCCGCGCTTTTCTCTGTTGCGCTGCCGCCGCCGCTTCCCGCACCTCTGCTAGCCTTTTCCTATTAGACTCTTCAATTTTAGCCTGATCGATTGCCCTTCTTTTCTCAGCGATCTCCCGATCCGCTTTCTCCTGGCGCAGCCTTTCCAGTGTCCTGTGCTCCTCCTCATCTCTCCGTTTGCGCTCGGCCTCTATCTGAAGCTGTAGCTGCTTTTGCACAGCCACTGCACTTTCCCTGACCCGATCATGCTCCGCTGCAGCGAGAGTCAAAGCCTCCTTGTGAAGGATTTCCCGTTCTAGATTGTCCTGGTCCAGGCGAGCGTATAGGTTCTCTTGTGATGTAACACCTAGACGGCTCAGTTCGTACAGCAATTGCCTCGAAGGACCGTCACTTGCTCCTTTGTACGGGCTTGCCATTGTCGCCATAATCCAGAATAGGTGCCTAAAGAGTCTTCCCGAATGGGATTGCTGAAGAATCTTTTCAGCTCGTTCTGGAATGAATTTACTCCTTGAACATTGCAAAACAGCGAAAAAGACGCGTTGCAGAAAGACTGTCGAAACGTCGCGTCAAAGCAGGCTTTCAATGCGAATTTGTCAATATTGTGTGCTATCAATATCGACAGATATCTCGAGCTCTCCCAGGGGACCAAAGAGTGTTCTTCTATTGCGTGGGAGCTGATTGAATACTTGACACGTAAGAGTGACCACGCCGGCGGAGAATCTGAACTCCTGGCTACCTTTCTAACCCGCCCTGTCCGTGTGACACGACCAAAACACCATTGTTAATATTGCTTGGGCGTTGGGGAACAAAGGTGAAAGGATCGTTTGCAGGACCTAACACCAAAACCGGGAGTTGCCGTGAGCTAAGGCGGGACGTTCCATATGGTGAAAAGAATACCTACACTGTAATCTTACCAGAATACAAATACAAATACTTTTGCTGCTAAGATGGCACAGACGTGGATGTACGGAATACAATGTTGCATGTGGAGAAGCTGTGGTTGCCGGTCGTAAAAGCGATTTCTGTATTTGTTTGAATTTGACAGCTTGCCCAAAGTGCTTGATTCGTAGTAGAATACGTGGTATCGTGCTCATTTGTGTTTCAAAGGGTCTTCCTAGGGCGAGTTTCCATCCAAACGCAATATCACGATGAATGTGTCATAGACACAGATACTGTGATGTAGAATAACTTGAACGTGAAAGATGGATGAAAAAGACTTTAAGACACCTTTTTACCGTATCATGACAGATACCTAGTCGGTATGGGAACCCTGCGGCTGCGCAAGAGGTAGAAAGCTATCAGTCTTAGCTTCGACAACTCTTGAATTCTCCATCTCACCATCACTCCTTCCACATTCACGCCGTTCCCTTCGAAAGCGCCTCCAATCCTTCCTTCACTATCGTCAGTCCTTCTATCCTTCTTCACCCATCGCTTTTGTGATCACAATTGCGTTGCATACGCAGCACTTGGCAATTTCTGTCCTTTTGTGGGGAGAACGTCACATCGGCTGGAAGCGTTGTGTGAATTGCTTCCCAGCCATCAACGGTACACCATTTGTACTCTGCCTCCGATTCTCTATTCTCTCCTTCGCCAGGCTCAAAGCCCCCATCTAAAATACCGTCCGACTTGCCTCACCCAAGCCGATACAATTGAACCTCCACTTCTGACGCTCGAGCCTTCCAGGCAGTCGATGCGAGTTCTGAGTGGCCTTCGGCGGTTTTCACTTTAACCGGCAATTCCGTTGTGCACTCCTTCTGACTGATCACATTCCTTCAAACACCGCGATTATTGGTCGTCGATATGGATCAACAATCTCATAATGGAGTCCCGGGCCCCACCGGCAGGAGACTACACATTGCTCATCGACGTAGTCCTTCGGAGATGACGCCAATGATAAGTGAGTCGATCTCTAGATCTCTGCTTTAGCCATGATCAAGGCCGTACTTGCCCCCCCAGCTTGCCAGCCTTGAAAGACTGATGGCCTACCTATGATTTGGACATGCTAACCTGTATTTTGTATCAGTGGAACAACTTGCTTTACAGCAACAGATCGAGCTCCTTCAACAACAGCAGCAACAGATAGCTGCTACACATCAACAATATGTGAACATGGGGATGATTCCACAACAACAGCAATTACCCACTGTCAACTTCCCTACCCAACAAGGGCCACAGGGACAAGTGAGCATGTCGGGCATGTCGCCCCATGCCAATGCTTTCCAATTCCCACAGCAGCTCCAACAGCAGCAGATGGGAATTCCCATGAACGCTCCGACGCAACCTTCAGCTCATCGCCGTAACCAATCAGCAATGCCTAACATGAACATGGGTCCGCCTCCGGCCCCTTCATCCGGTGCGTCTGGATCGGCATTCGGCGACTTCAACCAAAACTCTGTCAGCCAGAACCGTGAGAACACTTCGCAACGAGGCGGACGTGGCGGCGGTCCTCCGGGCGGCGGTCATCAGCGTCGTCACTCGCTCGCTCTGCCCGAAGCCAAGAAAGCTGCTCAGATAGCCGAGCAAAAGCGAACCACGTCCGGCTTTCAATTCCCTATTCCTGGAGCCTCTGGTGCATCTCCGACGAGTGCCAATAGATCGATTAGCCCTGGTGGGGGCGAAGACAAAGGTACCGAAAGCCAACAGTCTTTGCCGAATCCATCTGGTCTGAGTGTTCGTGCAGGTAACACTCGTGGCGCTGGAGCCCACGGTAGAAGTCAAAGCATGGCCGTCGGTAATGGTCGCGGTGTTCCACAAGGTCGCGGTGCAGCCGGGTTCCAATTCCCTCCTCCGATGGCAACGAATGATGCTGGAGCAAGCTCTACAGGTCTCCAAGCCGATTTTCAACGACGTGGTAGCCAAAATGGACACGGCCGGACATCGTCGAGAAATTTTGATAGTAACTGGCGGCAGCAAAACAGTGCTCAGCCCCAAATACTAGAGAACCAGCAGCAACAGCAGTTGATGGGTAATTTTGCGCAGAACCAGAACCCTACTGCTAACGTGTTCCAGCCTGGACACAGAATGAGAGGCTCGATGAACCAGTCAATTGGCTCGATTCCTTCGTTTCAGTTCCCAAATCAGCCGCAGCTAGTACAGCTGCCACAAGGCCAAGTCATGCTTCAGCAGCCCCAGATGTTTGCAGGTCAGCAGGTCAACCCCCTTCAGCTCTCTCAATTGCAAGCATTGCAAGCCGCGCAGTTGAGTGGCCAGCAATTCGGACTCCAAGGAGGCCAGCATGCTCAGCCGCAACTGTCTGCGCAGCAACAACAGCGGAAGACCCTTTTCACTCCTTACCTTCCCCAAGCTAGCCTACCAGCATTACTGTCTGATGGACAGCTCGTCGCGGGTATACTCAGGGTGAACAAAAAGAATCGTAGCGATGCATATGTGACTGCCAGTGACCTTGATGCTGATATCTTCATTTGCGGAAGCAAAGATAGGAACAGGGCACTTGAAGGAGACTATGTAGCAGTTGAGCTTCTTGATGTTGACGAAGTATGGGGGCAAAAGCGCGAAAAGGAGGAGAAGAAAAAACGCAAGGATATTACTGATTCTCGGACCGGTAGCACTAGTAACGTCGAAGGTCGCCCACGTAGTGATTCCGGTGCCAATGGTGATGGCGGACAAGCGGGCAGCAATGAAGGCGGGCTTAGAAGGAGAGGTAGTTTGAGACAGCGTCCTACGCAAAAGAAGAACGACGATGTAGAAGTCGAAGGTCAAAGTCTTCTACTGATGGAAGAAGAGGAAGTCAATGACGAGCAAAAGCCTTTGTATGCAGGCCACGTTGTCGCGGTTATCGAGCGTGTGGCTGGACAGATGTTTTCTGGGTGAGTCTTAGATACACGCCCCTAAACTAGATGAAGTTACTAACCTTTGTAGTACTTTGGGCCTTCTGAGACCTAGTAGCCAAGCAACCAAGGAAAAACAGGAAGCTGAGCGCCAACAGCGCGAAGGTAATTCGGGTCGACACCAGCAGGACCGTCAGCAAGATAAACCCAAAATCGTGTGGTTCAAGCCAACCGACAAGCGTGTGCCATTGATCGCTATCCCTACAGAACAAGCTCCACGAGATTTTGTTGAGAGACATCAAGATTACGCGAACCGAATCTTTGTTGCTTGCATCAAGCGATGGCCGATTACATCTCTTCATCCTTTTGGAACACTGGTAGAATTGTTGGGTGAGATGGGCGACCTCAAGGTTGAGACCGATGCTCTGCTCCGAGATAATAACTTCGGACCTGATGACTTTTCGGAGGCTGTATTGAAAAACATCGGGTTTGACGAATGGTCGGTTAGCAATGAAAATGAGGAAGCACTTGCTTCACGCCGCGATTTCCGCGAAGAAATCACCTTCACGATTGACCCTAACGGGACGCATGAATTCGACGATGCGATCCATGTCAAGGAAATGGCGGGCGGCATGGTTGAGATCGGCATTCACGTTGCTGATGCGGCACATTTTATCAAAGCCAATTCGCTTGTGGATCGGGAGGCCAAGAAGCGTGGTACAGGCGTATATCTTATGAACCGAACTGTCAACATGCTTCCGCCTAGGCTATCATCCGAGATTTGTTCTTTAAGTCCTGGGGAAGAGAGGTTCACAGTCAGTGTGGTTTTCAAGGTTGACCTTGAAAGTGGTAATGTGGTTGATGATGAAGCATGGATTGGCAAGGCCATGATTAAGAGCGCTGGCAAACTGACATATGATGAAGTTGATGCGGTCATTCATGGTGATGGCGAAGTCAATCTCCAAGGAGCTACTGCGAAGGACATCCATGTTTTGAAGGTCCTAATCTGTTCTGCCCGCAATTTGCGAAGTATGCTAATATCTGGCAGAAAATCGCGCTGAAGTTCCGTGAGGCACGCTATGGATCTCACTCTGAGAATGTACCACCGCTTCGCTTACTTCACCAGCTTGACGACGAGAATGTACCCGTTGAGCAGAACATCTTCGACTCCACTCCGGCCCACGAAATCATTGAGGAGCTTAGTCATAAGGCCAATTACTATGTTGCTAAGAAGATAGCAACGGCATTGCCTGAGAAAGCGTTTCTACGCCGTCAAGCTCCACCTAACCCAAGGAGACTGCAAACTCTGGCGGATAGGATGACGAAAATTGGTTATGAGTTTGATACTACAAGCAGTGGAACATTACAGAACAGTCTTTTTAACGTTCAGGATAGTGAGATACGTAAGGTTTGTCTCCACCAAGTAATTTGTAAGAGGTTCATACTTATATGGCTTAGGGTATGGAAACGTTGCTTGTCAAGGCTATGCAACGCGCCAAGTATTATGTTGCTGGACGGGCGCGCCAGGACCAGTACCCGCATTATGCTCTAAACCTACCATTGTATACCCACTTTACAAATCCGTCTCGCCGCTACGCGGATATTATCGTTCATCGTCAGCTCGAGGCTGCACTATCAAATGGGTCCATAGATTTCAACGAAGACGTTGAGAGCCTCATGAAGACAGCAGAAGCTTGTAATACAAAGAAAGACTCGGCACAAAGTGCTCAGGAGCAGAGCGTCCACATCGAGTCCTGTCGAATCATGGACAAAAAGCGCGCCGAGCTCGGTAGCGAGTTCATTAGTGAAGGCATTGTTATTTGCGTCTATGAATCGGCCTTTGACGTCTTGATCCCTGAGTACGGCTTTGAGAAGCGTGTCCACTGCGATCAGCTGCCACTGAAGAAAGCCGAGTTCCGAAAGAACGAGCGCGTCTTGGAGCTTTACTGGGAGAAAGGCGTGCCATCATCTGCTTATGTACCCGAGGATGAGCGTCCGAAAGCTGGATTAGGATCACGACATCAGAGTGGTGCTGCGGCTGCCGCAGCTGGACGCTATGCTGAGAATGCGAAGCAACAAGCAAAGGAAAGCGACGATGCGCAGCGCCGACAGATGGAAACCGGAACCATGTCAACTGATGATGTCGATGCGCTCTTTGATGATGAAGACTCTGTATCGGAAGTTACCGAGATGGCGGCTGGCGTGTCGCTCGGTCTATCAGCAGCTGATCGTCCAACCCAGAGTATGCCTCCTTCGCCCACGAGAACTGAGACTGCCGCTGGCCAAACCCCTCACCGCACTCGCTCTGACCCCAAGCTGGCGACCAGCGCTGGTGAGAATGCCGAAGCAAATCTTACAAACAAGGAGAAGTATCTCGCATTTTTCAAGCTTAGGGAGGAAGGTGGCGAGTACATCCAAGATGTGACGGAGATGACCAGAGTGCCGGTGATCCTTAAGACAGACCTTACTAAAAGTCCACCGTAAGTCTTAATCCAATGAAGCTACCGCCAAAGTTATGTCGCTAATTACAGGTGCAGTTGCCTGACGATTCGCTCAATGAACCCCTATGCATTGTAGGCATCTCTTAGGAGATGAACAGCACAAGGAGTTGTGTGGCGCGCCAGGGCATTTCGGGAGAGAATCAAGCTGTATAAAGCTACGTAAATGGTTTGGCCAAAGCCGCTGCAAACCGCCAGTTTCAACCGATTGTGCTCAGAGGAGGAACTTTGCTGACGCAGAGAAGCGTGCTTATTTGGCCGACGCTTGGTCTTGGAGAGTCGAGGCTACCTAGCACGACAGGGTACCTAAATCAATATGCTAGTTCGTGGGTTGGTACGATAACGGTTTCGGTTCAGATATTGTATGGCTCGACCCTCACATGTCTTATAAGTGCAGAAAGTAGCTAGTTCATACTGAGTTTTTTAGCATTTTAGAAATGTATGTTCAAATGCCACCTCATCGATCATTGAAATCGAGTAAACCTCAATTTAATGCTAGTCGGTCCAAAGTGAGCTTCAACTGTCATCTTCGGTAAATAAAGTAAAGATGAATTACAGAAGGTACCTAGGTAGACGGCCCTGTGGCCTGACAGGCGGAAACTAAACCTACCAGGGTGCCAGGGTTGGAATTACCGTATGTGTGTTTTGGTACAGAGTACGGAGTATTCCGTACATTGAAAGCTCTCCGCGCGCCCCTTCCCCCAGTCTATGCAGTCGGATAATGCAAGGCCAACTCGAGTACCTTATGGACATCCTGGCACTTGGCTGTCCATCCTAACATCGGCGTTGTGTAAATAACACTATCACAACGTGTCTTCTACAGTATCACCTTCGTTCGTGTTGTGCCGTCTTACCCATTACGACGACGATCCATCAGTCTTTTCCGAGCTCCGCTTGCAGCGCCCTCCAGCAACTTTACTGCTTTGGGCTTGAAGAGGCGATCCAACAGTCATCCAACAGGTTGGACGAACCATCATCCTGCCTGCGTAACCCACCAACTTTCTTTGCCTCCAGCTTTGTGTACATGAGGATATCGGAATTCTTACGCTCATCGTTCGATGCTTCATTCGGAGTGTAACGTTAATTGACCCCCCTCTCCGCGGGCGACCCCCTTGCTTCCAACAGCAGCGCAATCATTCCCAGCCCCAGCACAGCTGAGATCCGGGCACCTCGAAGATCTTGAGCTCGGGCATATTTACTCTCCACACTTTTCAACTCGGACTCGGTTGTGCCAGTTGTTGAAAGCTTTACCTTAAACAAAGAAACGACTTCGGCCGCCTTCTCATCACTGACAAATATACATAGCCTTGCTGGTAAGAACCCACCAGAAACCTAGCCTATATCACCCGAATCTCAGAAATGGAGCCGTGGCAGAGCTGGGGCATTGTGGGCATTGTCGCTGTTGGGGCATACTGGTACTACAGCAACCAACATAAGTCTAAGTCTGGCCGAGGCCGGGTACCGGTGCCTTCTCAACAGGGCCAAAGACCCGATTCACTGCTAGGGGATGAACCTAGGGGAAGACGAAAGAGGGCGAATAACTCGGGCACGTCGTCCCAGGTCGTGAGTGATGCTGCGGACGTGTCTTCGGCTTCCGCTCCACCCAGTGGAACTGATCGCCTGAAAAACCGAAAAGGCGGGAAGAAACAACCAAGTCAACTTGCCCAGAGTTCGGCGGTCGAAGTCCGCAAAGAGGGCGGAGCGGACAATGACTTTAGCAATGCCAAAGAGTCCGACATAGATAATAAAGAGTTTGCGCGGCAATTGGCTAGCCTCAAGACCGGGACTTCTTTGAATCGACCCAGTAGCATCAATGAGACTCAGAGAACCAGAAAACAGGGCAAACGAAATGAGATGCCGTCAGAGCCCGCCAATGGTGCTATGTCCAAGAACAATGGGCTCCTTGGGGCGCCGGATATGTCAACCGCGTCATCCACGACGGGAGCAGATGCAGACGACGACTTATCGCCTGCAATGTCTCCAGAATTTGGTGCCACTCAAAGCACTGAACCTGCAGGTGGTGTCTCTGACATGCTGGAAGCGCCAACGAAAGGACCTTCTGTGCTTCGATTGACCGAACCCGCCGTGACTCAAGCAGTCAGACAACCAAAGCCGCAGAAGCAAGCTCAGGAGCCAGAGACAAAAAAGCAGAGGCAAAACCGACAGAAGAACGAAGAGAAGAAGCTTCTTCGAGAGCAAGCTGAGAAAGAGAGGCGTGTGTTGTTCGAGAAACAGCTACGAGCGGTTAGAGAGGCTGAAGGCAGACCTGCGAAGAACGGAATGGCTTCTTCCAAACCTCCTACCAACGCATGGAGTAAATCAGCCGATAGCCCAAAGCCTACGGCGCCGGAAGCAGCTTCCAGCCATGATATGCTGCTCGACACTTTTGACGAACCCACCGCTGCCGCTAGTAACAGCGCTCAGCGATACACGGGTGGAATGTCAGCAACGCAGAAAGCATGGAACCGTGACCTCCCGTCCGAAGAGGAGCAGATGAGGATTCTGAATGAAATGGATAATGATGGTTGGAATACCGTCGAAAAGACTGGCAAAGGCAAGAAGAAAGCGACGGCCAAAACCGAAGAACCACAAAAGGCAATTCCAGTAAACTCTGAGAAGCAGACTAAATCTTTCAGCGACAAGCCACTCGGCGTGACAAGAAACACGACTATGACCGGAAACTCTTCAGCCAAGCGGCAACCTGCTTCGTTGACCAGCCTCACCAGCACGCCCAAACCTGGTTTGGCTAGTAATGAGCCGAAGGGGGAAAAGGTCACAAAAGAAGATATAGACCCAAACATTTGGAATCACTCAAACATCCACAATCACCCAGATTATGATCCAGAACTTCCTTATGCCTTGACAGGTCATCCAGATGATGATGAATGGGCCGTCGTGTAGCGGCTATGGCCTCTGTAATGTGAGTTCCCAATCCCCAATGAGCACCGATAAAGACGTGCTTGCTGATCATTGTAGGTACATCCAGCTGTCAGGTCTTCGAATGTTCACGACGTACATCGTATCATTGGATCACCACAGCTCTCTTTTCCTGTCAATGAAAGTGGAAACTTCAACATGCATTGCGGACAATAAGCATCTACTGGCGTCCTTTTGCATGAGCCACTTATGCTCTCCTTCGATGTATCAGCCACTGTAGGATGATTGCCGTTGTGTATTTCTAGGATGATCCTTGATTTCGGAAGCGAATTCTGTACTTGTACTCTTATGCTTGCAGTGGACCAGATGTCCCCAACGTCAAAATATGTTACGATATCACTTGCCATCACAAAATGACTTCATTCAGGCTCATTCAATCAATCCTACGTAGAGCCTTCGTTCTCCAGCCTCGATCTATGTGCGCTATTTCTTTCCCTCTAATCCCCGGCATACGAGTGAGCTGTCCATTGGTATTGGTAGCTTGACAATCCATCAGCTGGCAGATCTTGTAAACGACTCCTAGAAATGTTGTCCATGGAGCATCCTATTTATACCATACACAGGCCATGTACAGTCACTTATAGCCTCCCAGACGCCCATACTGACCCCCCATACACCCAATTAGGAAGCCCTTAGCGGCGGGAGACGGAACGGCCTTTCTATTACTCCGGGTCTGAGCTAACATGACGATCCTGCTTGTGAACTTCTGAAAGCTGTCCATTACCCACTGACACTAAAACACCTTCGTCAGTGCGCATTACACTGGCGCTCGTCACACTCTTCCAGTCTTAACACACACTCGTCCGAATATTCAAAGCCCAGCTTTCCGTGCATTGCATGAGCAGCGACCATGGCTCAAATTCGTGGCACGGTGGGCTACAATCTTGGACCTCAGGGTAACCGCTTCGGCGTTCCTGGTGCTTCGGATGCTACCAACGATCCAAGTCCGCTGGATGCAATCCGTGAACAGACGAGTAAGATTGAGGACTGGTTGGATACTTTATCGGATCCTGTCAAACCGTGAGTCGGTCCTGGTCGGTGTGCTCCTTCTCATGGGAACCAGTTCCTGTGTGCGGAGCGCTTATGGCGATCTTCAAGCGCCTTTCTTCCTGAGAAATTCCTGCTGATTCGAGGCGGGTTTTTCTCACAGATACCTACCTGCCATTGGTCGATTCTTGATCGTTGTCACTTTCCTCGAAGATGCCCTTCGAATTATAACTCAGTGGAGCGATCAGCTGCTATACCTGCACGACTACAGGAACAGTATGCTCTCATCTCCGACCCCCAAATATCTCCATATTTTTCTGTCAAACCTAATTCGTCCAATCTCTAGTCCCATGGGGCCTAACTCACACGTTCCTCCTTGTCAATGTCCTCGCAATGGTCGCCTGCTCCATCCTTGTCATCATCCGCAAACACTCCGACCGCGCTGTCGTCGGCCTCATCGGCGTCGTTATCACCCAAGCCCTCGGCTACGGCCTCATCTTTGACCTCAACTTCTTCCTGCGCAACCTTAGTGTCATGGGCGGTCTCCTCATGGTCCTCAGCGACAGCTGGGTGCGTACAAAGTTCGCGCCTGCAGGATTACCCCAGATGGACGAGAAGGATCGCAAAATGTACTTCCAGCTTGCAGGGAGAGTGCTATTGATTTTCCTCTTTGTTGGGTTCGTGTTTGCGGGAGAGTGGGGCTTTGGAAGGGTAGTGGTCAGCCTGTTTGGATTCGTGGCATGCGTGATGGTGGTGGTGGGGTTCAAGGCTAAATGGAGTGCGGTTATGTTGGTGGTGATTCTGAGCATCTTCAATTTGTTGGTGAACAACTTCTGGACGGTATGTGTTCCCGACTTTCGCGCGCTTGTGTCCGGGAGAAAGAAGCTGACGCGGCGTAGCTGCACGAACACCACCCGCACAAGGACTTTGCCAAATACGACTTCTTCCAGATCCTGTCCATTGTGTACGTCTCCCCCCTATCCCTCCCCCCTTAAACAACTAACAATCCACCCCTGAACAGCGGCGGACTCCTCCTCCTTGTCAACATGGGCCCCGGTCAATTCAGTGTCGACGAGAAGAAAAAGGTTTACTAGAACCCTGGCATTCTTATGGAGCAAATGTGTGGAGATATGGAATGTCCACATCCTTCCTTCCTGCATACCTTCGCATGTGTTTGAGCGAATCTTATTACGCTTTTGTGTCTATGTCTGGATGTCGAGGAGGTAGGACACGAAGTTTTTTAAGAAATACGTGTACATCAGATGAAGATAGGAAAATAGGTACGTGGAAAAGTTTGAAATGGATGTCTAATTCACCAAGGTGTTCAGAAAACTGGATCCACCGATTTCTCCCTTCCAACTCCTCTCCACCCCCCTTTTCTCTTATCCATATTCACCCAACGGAAGCTGATCTCCTACTTCCACCTCCTACTTCATTCCAGTCGCAAGATCGCACGGTCAAAGCAATTCTGCCACCTTTCCCGCGCTGCTCCCCAAACCTTTTTTTTCCAACACCTCCAATCTCGTTTACCCTACCCTCTCTTTTCCCTACAAACCATCTCCATGCCATCTCCACTTCCCACACCCTCCATCTTTAGCCCATCCCATCCCATCCCATCATCCTTCCCATCACCACACTCAGCCATTTTCCGTCTTCATCTTTCGGCTACGATAAATCAATGATGCCGAAGCGACGCAAGAGTTTGTTTATTTGGGGGCGATGCGGCTGGTCCTGCTATGGGGGAAGGGGGTGGGTGCGTTAGAGGTCAGAGGTGTGTGTGTGGGTGGGAGGCTAAAGGGGGAAGAGAGGAAGAGGCTTGGGGAGATGGGTGGGGCTGGTGCTGGTGCTGGTGCTGGGGATGGTGGATAGAATCGGAAGCATGACATATCCTTTGCGCACAGGAGGAAAAAGATCTATCACGACGATGTACATATTGAAAACAAGCAGGCCTGAGAACCAAAAAAAAAACTGTTTTAAAAAATGTTTACTTTTTTCGACGTTGTTGAGATTAGTATATAAAAAAATTGATTTGGTTTTGTTTGGGTCGTAGGAGTTCTATGGGATCAGGGTCAGGGTCGGGGTCGGGGTTGAGGGGGGAAAGGGTGATGGATGTAGAGCGAGGGATGAGGAAGACGGGTGCGCAGTATAGAAGATGAGAATTTAGGGCGTCACAGGGGATTGGGGAGGTGGTACTGTAGGTAGGTAGGTAGGTGGGTGGGAACAGCTGAGACAGGTGAGAAGACGAAAAGAAAAAGAAGAAAAACCAGTCAAACTATCATTCCCTCCCACTATCTTTCCTTTGAAGCCTCAACCTCAGCACCCCATACCAACAAGCCTCACCCCACACCAACAAGCTCACCCACCTTCAGCCTGCTACTATACTCTACCCCCCAGCCCAGTTTTTCCCGCTTTTTCTTCTCTCCTCCTGCGGCTTTAAAATATCCGGTTTGAAGTTTTGTGGAATTTATATTTTGTGGGTCTGGGGTTTTGTTGTTTGGTGTGTTTCTTGGTATGGATGGGATGGGATGGGATGAGTGGGGGATGGGGTGGGGGATGGGGGGATAGGTAGTGAAGTGGGGGGGGGGGGGGGGTTGACGGAGAGGTGTAGGGATTTGATGGCTGGGTGGGGAGGGGTGGGGTGGGTGGTGAGTGGGGGATGGGGGGATGGGGGATGGGGGATGGAGGGGTGTTAGGATTTGAGGGGTGGGTGGTTATGGAGATGCAGTGGGATGGGTGAAATCGTGAGGATTGGCAAGGTGGACGCTGTGGAGGTTCAAAGGGGGAGGGAAGCGCGCAAAATTGGGGAAGGGGGAGGATGTTGTTTGATTTTTTTTTGGTTCTGGAGATAATAATGCGGATTAGGAGATAGGTGGGATGATGAGTCGATACTATGTAGTACTGGAGATTCCTGTTCACGAGATGATAGACTGAATGTATATACTCGTACTTGGCCAAGCCACTAAAAATGCACATTATACAGTCAAGCAGAAAGCCCACTGGGCTCGGTTTCTCATCTTCAGGGAACTTGCAATCATTGAGGTTGTAGCAGAAAATGGAAACAAGAAACCGCTCGGAACGTGGATGTAAAGAAGTCATCAAATATCCCGCCAATGAGATGCACAGAAACGCCGGCGCTCGCTAGTATCAACCTCGTTATAGAGAAACAACACGGATAAACGCCAAAGGGCACTCATACACTTCCCCCGTCTTCTCGAGCAGGGAACCGGAACTCTTCAACCGGAAACCACGTCTCCACTACCGGTACCCTCAACTCCCTCTCCTCCCCCTCCCCCGCCTCGTGCAGCTTCACCCTAGCTTCAGCTAATGGCGAAACAGAGCGATGTATGCCTTTCGCATCCGTTACGTACTTAGTATTGATATGCGACTCATCCGCCGCCTGCAGCGCGCGCAGGGATGACGAGCTCGGCGTGGACAGGATCAAGGGTTTGATGTTCGCGGGACGGGGTTTCTGGGACGAGGTCGAAGCGACGCTGGATAATGGGGGCCGGAGGGGAAGGGGCCGGGATGTGGAGGAGGGGGTGCGTGAGAGGGGAGGCGTGAGGGGGGAGAGGGTGGCTGGTGGGGGTTTGCGGGGGAGTTGGTCTGAGGAGATGGTGGCCGAGGGGGAAAGGGGGTCTTGCTTTGAAGGGTCGTCGTGGGGAGGTGTAGAGTCATCAGATGCGCGCGGTTGTCTGTCATGGGGTTGGCCAGCAGGGGTTTCTGAGGTCGCACTTTCTCTCGAAAGCCCTCGACTCCGCGTCGATGCTGACGTAGAAGTAGGGAGGCGATCGCCTCGCTTAACCTTTTCTTCCATCAACCGCTCCCCAACTTTCCGGCCTAAACTCCTGTCCGCTACTCGTTTGCCGCTGCCGGAAGTACTGCTGCTGCCGCTGCGATTGCGGTTGGCTTTCTCTTGGCCCGACATGATTTTGGCGCTGGGCGGGGGTTGCAGCATCCAACGAGTTTCGCAGCGGTGGGTTGGTTGCGTGCTTACGACTGGGGGGTGCAGGTCGTTGACGGCTGGGTTGCGGGCAACGTAGTGAGTACTGCCTTTCCGACTCCTGCCGGGCATTCTATTCGATGAGTTGTCATCTGAACCGTCGAGACCCCATAGGATCTCGTCCTCTCGCTGATATCTCCGGCAGTTCCACCCCTCGTCGCTTCTTCTTTCCAGGTCCACCTCTACGCCCCCGCCATCCCCTATCACAGTATCCGCACTACTGGTCCCGGTATTCGTACTACTCCCCACTCCTCCACTCCTCAACTCCCTCGTACTGTCCGTCTTTTTATCCCGGTCCCGATTCGCCTTCTTCGGTGGCGGCCCAGGCCCCAACATCATCTCCTCCCTCCAATATATGTTCGTGCTAAACGGCGAGGGATGCCTGTAAAGCCCCTCTTCCGTCTCAATCGCCGCTCTTTCGGCATTCGCGCGGTGGTTTTCCTTTCGGCGCTTCCGGCGATAGGCGAGCTTTGTGCAGGGCGCGCAAGAGACGTAGTAAAAGACTGCGGATTGGAAGCCGCGCCAGAACCAGGACATTGTTGCGGCTTAGAGACGAAAGTGAGAATCCACTTGGGAGGCGGATACCTGGAAGCTACGGCTCAGTGTCCGAGCCGAGTAGGAGGGTGAGACCCTCGAGATTGCTGGAGAAAGAGATAATCGAGGGAAGTGTGAGAGTGGGGGCGCTTTGATTCTGTCCAGCGCTGGTGGCTTGAAACCAGTTTCAGCGGCTAGAATGTAGCATGTCGATACTTGATACAAGACTCGGCAGCCAGAAGGGATTCAAGACTCCGTTTGGTACTGCATGAGACTCTCCAAAGCAATGCCCTGGAGTCGATTCCCCGCAGTTGTTTGACCAGCTACTCGTAAAGCGAAGTGGGCGATTGACAGGGGACTGCGAGCTTTAACGTAGCCAATTGAGTGTATGGGATAGCAGAGGTGTATAGGATGAATCTTCGCAGCTGTAGACCTGGTCTCATAAGCCCTAGCTTTCCGACGTCCTGTCGTCTTAAAGTAATGGTCCGAGCTGACGGAGTGAATTCCGGAGTGTAGTCGTCAGAAATGGGGCTGGGCCGGAGATTCCTTCGGACTCGACCTTGATAATCGATAAGACAGGGGTAACAGCACAATGATTGGATTCCTCGACTTCTCTACTTCCTTATGTGAACTTTGATCGCTTTGCTTCTACCTTGTTGTCCAAATACTTCTTCGACGAAACCGACCTTCAGTACTTTCTGTCAAACGACAATATCATTGAGCACTTTCCAGAACATTTCCATTGTTACCAACATTCAAGAATGACGCTGATAACCTAATTGGTCTAATTCAAATCATGCATAAAACATGCATAAAACACCAGCGCCCTACCTTATGGTACTCTTGCCCCCACAATTCCCCCGAAAACACAAGCGATAATTCGAATTTCTACAGATGTCTCCATCTCAAGAAACCGAGTGAATTGTGCTCATTAATCTACCCATTTGAAAAGATGAACGTTTATGATTGGCTGCCGAGAGACGTGATGAGCTGCGTTTCATGTGCAACGCCCATCTGTTGGCAACACGAGTCTACGATACACGAGCAGGACCGAAGCCAAAAAAGTGCCATTAAAGTGAGGGAGTCTTTGATGTTGGACTGCTTTTACAGGTATAGACACATTACGACAGGTTGGGACACGATACGGATGTAGTAACATTCAATCTCGATTTCCCTGTCTAATGGAGGAATAAAGGCTCCGTTCTCCTAGCTTCAAATGCCACATTACAACTTATTGGTCCCATCCATCCCAATGCTACCAAGTATTTTGACCACGCAACCATACAATCATGACACGAGCCACGTTGATGTTACATTTCAACCCAATAGACACTGATGAAGTTAAAACGCTAACCGATGATGCTCAATACATGGAGAATATCAAGCCCCAAAAACAGCTAGTACTGAAAAATCCGAAGCCAACACTTTATAGGAAAGCAGCGAAGAGAGCACCAGCGAGACCAAGCCCGACAATGGGCTGTGCGAGAGCACCAGCATCGCTCTTGGCGGAAGTCGAAGATGAAGCTGAAGATGATGTAGAGCTGCCAGTCTTGCTGCTGGAACCGGATCCGCCAGATGTGGTTGATGAACCAGAGCTGCTGCCACTGGTGCTGGGGCCGCTGGAGCCGCTGGTGGTTCCGTTGGTGCTGCTTCCACCTGATGTCGTTCCGTTGGTGCTAGAACCGCTGCCCACAGTACCGTTGGTCGAACTCGAACCAGATCCCACTCCAGTAGAAGGAGAGACGACAGGGACGAGGGTGGAATTGACGGCCGCTGGTGGAGTGTACGTCGGGGTGCCGGCGGGGCTAGTGGCAACGGCTGGCTGAGATGTAACGACGGTTGGCTGGGTGGTAACAGCTACGGGCTGAGTGGTCACGGCTGATGGCATCCCTGTCACGACACCAAGGGAGTTGGTCTGGGTGGTGAAGGACGTGAATGGGTTGGTCTATTCAACAGAAAGTTAGTGAGAGGTCATTCAGTAGGGAAATGGCAAGACACGTTGAACCGCAGGAGATATACTCACATATGGAGAGGATGAAGCACTGCCTGACGATTGGGCGAGAGTAACGGCCGCGAATGGCAGGATGGCGAATGAGTACTTCATGGTTGCTGAATTAGTGTCTTTTGAAGAAGTGTGGGTTCTTTGAAGATTGGAATTAAATATGTGGAATGTAAAACTTTTGTGATGCTGTGCGCAAGAAGACGACGGAGAGAAAATATAACGAGTGTGTTTGTTGAAGAAGAGATGGGGGAGGGTCGCTGGGTCGACGCGTTGCCCGGGCCTCCTATATAGGGAAATTCAGGGGGCTGCTGCTCCTTACCACCGTAATGTCGCTAAGCGAGGACTAAGTCTTAGCTCCACCCGTCATTGGTGGGATATGCAGCTGATTCCCTGTCTAGTGTCTTCGGTGCCGCGTACTACGAAAAGACCCTCGGGTTGCAGAAACTTTTAAAAAAAACTCGGAATTCGTGTTCCATTTCTATTTCTGTCGATTTCTGATCGAGCTTTGCCACTGCTACAACGTCGTATTCCAGAGTAAAAACACTTATATGATCGCTCTTGCTAGGCTTTCAGATTTGGGATCTCGCCCCAATTGCATCATAGGATTTGCCTGGTGGAGCCTGTGATGCGCCTTCTAACTCATCAATAACGGCGCATTCTTCTCCCTACGTTAGGACCATGAGTAACTCGAATCCCGTGACTTGTGTCGACTCCTTGTAAACTTCGACCTCTGTTGCACTCAATAACGCTGTGGTCTATGCTGAGCATTGTTTGCTCCAGTATTCCGCATGCATGCATCTAAACTAAACGCTTGAGGTTCTGCAGCCTCGCTTGTTGATCTCTAACTGCTTCCTCCGTAGGATCACTCAAGAAGGATTTTCAGCTGCTCTGGACAACAATTAGGACGCAGCGGCCCGGAAAAAGTCGATCCTGTCAATCCTGAGCCAAGTGACGAATCACTCGATGGAAACGCTTTTTTGGATTAATTATATAATCCTGGAGACGAGGTTCGGCAATACTGTAGGCCGAATCTTTGATATCTTCAATCCGCTTCGATGATTCTCTTGTCCATTGTTCCAGGATCCGGCTAGCCTGCATGCTCTTTTCCAAAGCTTGAAGGCTTCTTCTCATGTTGCCACAAGTTGCTCCGTTACCAACTACTGCAATTTCTGAGCATTTGCTTGTGTAAGAATCCAATTTTGTACAGACTGGTGAAAACATGGGGCAAAGGCCGTGCGTTGTGTTCCTTATATACAGGCTCTTGTCTTATTACTAGAACATTAGCTAGATAGTATTCTCCGTTATAATTCTAATCATGCGGTATTTCGTTGGGAGGCCGAGATTGCCAACAACATACTTCATGTTGGCATTTCCAATATCGCTGACTGGCTGAGCCTTTACCTTGTGATTTCGCTATATTACTCCATCTAATAGCCGGGAGAATCTGTTCCTAATTGAGAAATAATTGATTCTCCCCTTTACAGTGTTGTCAAAATCCCGGAACGACCTTTCTGTAACACTTCACAGAGAGTCGCCTTGAAATGAAGTATACCAATTCTGGTGGCCGATAGAACCTGAACCATGCATTTTGTAGCGACATGTTCCCGAGAAAGACATGTTCATTTTTCGTCGGAATCTATGGAGTTAGACTATGGGTCGGATTGACCAAAACTATTGGCAGGCTTCCTGTTCTTAAAGGTCTTTTTTCCAAGGATGGCTGGTTGCATGTAGCGCACGACCATGATTTGTTGAGCTATACTTCCGTAGCTGTTAACCTACCTTTTGCAGGTCCCTAATACATATACTGATTGCATAGTGAAATTCGACGTATGGCGATGTGATTAATGTGGGAGACTGCATGAATTAATTTCGGGGGAAATGTGCTGATTTGCAGGTTAGATGCTGAGTCATTCACAACGCTGTTTCGAGTTCTTTTGATTGGACAAGGAGCCCTTCTTTCGTTCCTCAGCATGAGGAAAAGGCTTGTGAGAACTTTTTTTTTCAGAACATGGCGCCCAAAGCAAGAGTCATAATAGACACCGATCCTGTAGGAGCCATGTCTCCTTGAACGTCTTTCGAAGCCGCTCATTGCTGATGTATCCATACTACTAGGGCGTCGATGATGTAGCCGCCCTTTTACTCGCACTTGCTTCAGATCCTGAAGATATAGAAGTGTTGCTAATTTCAATTACCTATGGGAACATAGACGTGCAGAAGTCAGATAAAGTCAATCCATCTCTCTGTTCGTAATCCTAACTGGTGAACGTCGTAGCTGCCTTCGCAATGTCGTCTCAATGTTTCATGTCATAGACAAAGAGATGCAATGGCGGAGAAAACTTGAGCGGCTCGAAGGGTTTGGCACTTTGAGGAAACACAAACCCGTGGTTGCAGTCGGTGCAGAGAAGCCATTGAATGACCAGATCATGATGGCCGACTACTTCCGTTTGTCCCCTAGATTGAACTCCTTAGATGATCATACTAAGGGCGTGGACCTCCAGATGGCACCGATGGGCTTGGTGGAGTTCACATCAGCGTAGATGTTAATCTTTGGATATACGTCAACTGATTCTAACATGAGGATAGCACCCTCACCACACCAGTCCCCAGGAAACGTGGAAAACACTCTTTGAGAAACCACCTCCAGACGATTTGATATCTTCTGCAGCGGTGGACAGTGCTCAGACCGATCCTGCATCTCCAAACACACTTTTCACGCCTTCGAACCGGCCATCTCATCTCGAAATCTTGCGAGTTCTCGAGAAGAATCCGCCAAATACTATTACCGTTATAGCCATTGGCCCCCTTACAAACCTTGCTCTTGCGGCTTCGCATGCGCCAACTGTACTGATGCGTGCCAAGTCTGTCTTGGTAATGGGTGGAGCGATCTCTGTCCCGGGCAACATCACGCCCGTCGGAGAGTTCAATACATTGGCAGACGCCACTGCGGCTGCCCGAGTCTTTGCTTTGACCTCGCCTAACCCTACCAGTACAATGCCGCCTGCACCACCTCAAAGCACTGACATGGGTAGATCTAAAGAGGTAGACACTAGCACGCTGCCACCGTACCCTTCAGGGCATGATCTGGGTGACCGGAGGTTGAATATCATCCTCTTCCCACTGGACATCACGACTCCTCATACCCTTCGGCGTGACGAGTTCGAAGCCAAGGTAATACCACTCATTCACGAGGGTAGTCCTCTAGCTGAATGGGCCAATGCAATCATCGGCTCGACACTGCGTAAGATGGAGACGCTGCATCACGGTCACGAGGGAGCCAGTACAGCTACAAGTTTACATGACCCACTATGTGTCTGGTACGCTTTAAAGGCGGAGACCCAGAAAGAAGAATGGGTCATAAGCAAAGAAGAAGACATAAGGGTCGAGACCGCTGGCCAGTGGACTAGGGGAATGTGTGTCGTTGATCGAAGAGACAGGAAAATGAGAGAAGACGATGATGGAGAAGATGACGAAGTCCCCGGCGACACTGGAAGATGGCTAAGTAGACAGCGGGGAAATAAAGTTTCCCGGTGCGTACGCACGCCAGGTGAGAGGAGCCTGGCGCCCTTCATGTTGGATACAATATTCGGACAATGAGGGTCAAACCATCAGTAGGCTTGAGTACTACCGATATAGAGCTTCACCACCAATGAAATCGTACCGAAATGCATATTGAATTCATAAGCCAATGACAACTAAATTTTATCGTTACATTCTAGGCCCTGAATCAGACAGGACGCATATTTGCTGGCATGCACAGAACGACTAACTCATCAGAATAGCATATAAGATCCAGGCTACCTCAGCCAGGCCATCTGCCCCCGTCGCTACCCTTGGAACTGGTTATCCGGGTTCTCGTTGAAGGACTTGAGATCCTTCGCCAGCCGGTCATAGAACTCTGCTGCGTTTTGGGCAGCTTTCTCATTGCCGCTTTCGCGAGCTTCCAGAGCGGAACACCTGAACCACTGATCCCCACCGGCCAGCTTGTTCGCAAAGTCCTCGAAAGCTTCCATTGGGCGTTTTCGCTCGCCGGCCTTCTCGGGGATGACGGCCTCTCGTTCGTTGAGAACGGAGGTGATCTTTTTCATTGCCTCTCCAATGCTCCTTTTCTTTGCATCGGTCCATTTGCCTGGGTCGGCAAGGGAAAAGCCTTTCCGGTGCTGCAAGATCCATCCTGCGACTGAAGTGTGCACTAGCAGCTTGAGTCCGTCAATCTCAGTCTTTCCCCCGACCTGGTTGCCCAGAGCCACGAATCTGTCGGCAAAGTCTGCTGGAGTGCCTTTGAAGCTAATACCATCATTGACGGCTTCGTCATGCCATTTGTCGCCGAGAGGGTGACAGTCTTTCTTCGAAACGAATGGTTTGATGATTAGGTCCCCTTTGAGAAGGTCATAGCCGATCGCCCATCCTTCCGTCAGTCCTCGCTTATCCGTCTTCGCTTTGTCAATCATACCAATGAGAACCATTACCGGACGTGGAGACTTCCTCATGGATTGTTTGCTGAGTGTTTCCAACAATACCCGCATACCCTCTTTATCCTTGAGCTGGATGAAGAAGTCTACCAGCGGGGTGTTTAGCATAGAAGAATGGATGGCCCTAGTAAGGCAAGCCTCCGCCGCTGCGTGGCTATCATCTCTGTCTTCATTTTCATCACCGTCTCTCTTATGTCGAAGGCGAGTCATCAAGTATTCCACGGGCACTTCCTTAATAGCCGCCCCCTTGTTTTTGTTTACCTCGAGAGGTGGCTCTTTTGCTAAGATCCCGTAGACTTTCTTCTTGTGTGCCGGATCCTTCTGATTGACGTCAGCGTAGACAAGTCTACCCTGCTGAGCAAACGGGTAGCAGCCTGAAGAGAACTCGAAATCTGCCAGCCGATCGCCAAGGCGCTCGGGCTTTTCTTGCGCCCACTCGTGCTCGGTCTCATTGTCGTATGCGAATATCTCTTGCCTAATATATTCCGCTGCCTCACCTACGAGGGCATAGTCTTCCGTCATGCAGTCATACTCCTGGTCCGGTACGAACCATCTATTTGCAGTAGCGCACGGCATCTTGGTATCCAGCGAATAGTGAAAGGGCTTTGGGATGGTCGCTCTATGGACGATGATGGGTGCTTTGAAAGATTTGCTCGAATGTCGATGAACTGTTTAGTCCCAGAGTTGTTGGATGTAGGGGATAAGGTAGTAAGATAAACAGTATGTTTAAGAAAGAAAGAGAGGTATACAGAGAGATCCGTGGCCCTCTTATACCCACCTCGGAGTCACCAATTTTTCCCAGGGACTTGCTCCAACCCTGAAAATGAGTAGGAATTACTGAGTGAATGCTCCGAGCTTCACCATCAAACATGGTGAGACTCGCTTCCCACCTTTGTCAGTGCAAGGACTCACCACGAGCCTGAAAGGGGGGAAGCTACAGTACATCAACATTCACTAATCTCCTACATGCATACCCCGTCGTTCAGGATTTTTTTTATTTTGAGACACGTTACTGTTTCTTCACAAATGTTCTGCCTACCAGTCGATGCTAGAACAGTATGAGCCAGCCACACGTCCACCACGATTTTCTGGCGACTCAGCACTCCAAGAACGGCCGGAGGAAAGAATTTTTCTCGGCCTTGATCAGGCAGATTGGTCGACTCTTCAGATAGCTTCTCGCCCATCGTAGACGGTGTTCGCGAAAGAAGAAAAAAGACTCGGACGCTGCGATCATTGACAGGGATTGTGTGGTTATATAAATTAACCGTGGACGTACGGATATCGATGACTGGGTATGGAACTTCACTCCATTGCTATGTAGTACGACCACCAACCTATATATACTACAAGGTTAATCTTCAGTTTGTCCACACCATGGTTCTTGCTGTAGAATTGAAGTTTAAATGAACCAGTCGCGTAAGATAGCTAACGAGAGATCACGGGGATTCTCCGCATCGTTCAACTCGAATGCTTCTTCGGTCCTCCTCTGGCTTGTTCAACCACCACAGATTTACCCCTTGGCTTTATTCACGCAAAAGTCTCCGGATCCCAAATGCGGGGGACCAAAGCAAACTGCATGGCACGATACGGCATGATGGATATATGGCTTCGTAATCGACAGGTGGATGGAAGTTCATGGTTCTTGGGTGTACATGTTGTTGTGAACAGGCATTATGGTTCTTGCTTATATGCTTCATGTTATGCAGAAAATGATCCAATTAGCTGGACAGACCAGCAGGGCGGGGGGCTACATATACCTTTTCATTCCTTTCCCACCTACTTTACGAAGTACAACTCCCGGGATTGCCTCCAGCTTAAGCGAGTTCTGTTCTGGAAGGTGGTTAAGGTAGTCTTCCAGCTGTTCTGGTGGCTTATCTCAATTTATTCCACAATCCCTTCTAGGACGACATCCATGACAGCTGCTAGAAATCCGACTCGCAGATTACCTACCTTAACCCTCAGTACATATGCATATCTCTCTCGCCAGGCAGTAGCTCGGTTCCCCGCCAAAGTCCACTAGAAAATGAACATCATTCCTCCAAGCATCCCACACATTCTTCAAAAAAACAAATCACCTTGGCTCTATGGAGGTACAGTGGCTTGAAGTTGGGATCCCTTTGGTTGTAATGCTTGTCCCTGGACAGATGGAACTGCTGATGGTGTGTTGGCTTGGGAATCTACCCCACTGGCCAGATGTGCCATGGAAGACTGACATGTCTGCAGAGCAGGTGCAGCTGTCCCATGCAGGCAGATCTGTAGAGAATCTAGCTATTGTGCTGCAATTGCAACGCAGATGCATAACACCTGTTACTCGTATGCACGGGGTTTCCGCGCACACTGGGTTTCCGCGCACTCTAACTAGAAAGGTTAGTTACAGATAGTATCCCGGGGCACCAGATAGTATCCCGGGGTTTAGCGTGCCCCGGGATACTATC
>JAABUT010001486.1_pt1 | contig 26504 bp, 25 predicted proteins | sample 5559281 | NCBI WGS metagenome assembly JAABUT01 (sample SAMN10711880, study PRJNA513359) | rock metagenome | isolation source: Antarctica rocks | place: Antarctica: Victoria Land, Ricker Hills nord | collected 2016-01-04
ACGAGGTCCGGATCATCGTCGAGTTCGTCCATCGCGCGGCCGATCCCCTCGGCCACGGCGCCGTTGACGGCGTTGCGGGCGTCGGGGCGGTTGAGGGTGACCACGAGGACGCCGTCCCGGCGCCCGGTCAGCACGGCCTGCTCGTCGCTCATGCGGCGAACAATGTCAGCTCGGGCGCGCGCTCGCCCCGCAGCACCGCGAGGTCGACCTCGACCCAGGCCAGGCCCCGCGCCTCGGCCAGGACGCGGGCCTGCGGCTTGACGACCTCGGCCGCGAGCACGCCGCGACACGCCCCGAGGGCCGGGTCCTCGCGCACGCGCTCGAGGTAGCGGCAGAGCTGCTCGACGGCGTCGATGGTCCCCACCCGCTTGATCTCCACCGCGACCCAGCCGTCATCGGGGGCGCGGCACATGAGGTCGACCGGCCCGATGTCCGTGGGCCACTCGCGGCGCACGAGCCGGAAGCCCTCGCCACAGAACCCCGGGGCGGCGGCCAGCGCCTCCTGGAGATCGCGCTCGACCCCGTCCTTCTCGAGCTCGGCGGCTTCGCCCATGTCGTGCTCGACATCGGAGAGGACCTCCTCGATGCGGATGTCGAGCCGGTCCTCCGTCGCCCCGGCACCCGACCCACGGCCTCTGCCCGCGGGTGCCCGGCGGACGAGGATGCGGCCGGCCTCCTCCTCGATCACCGTGGGGGGCGTCATCCAGTTCTGCGGCTTGTAGCCCCCCGCGTCGGCGTGGACGAGAACCGACCCGTCGGCCTTGAGCACGAGCAGCCGGAGCGCCATGGGCAGCAGGGCGTTCAGCCGCCCCGAGTAGCGGACCTCACAGCGGGCGACGACCAGGCGCACGCCGAGCACCGTAACCTTCGTGCCCGATGGAGGATCTCGGGCATCCCACCTCGTACATGGCGGTGGCCAAGGGAATCTCGGTGCTCACCGTGGAGGGCCGGAAGTTCGGCCGTGTGCGCAAGGTGCTCGACGTGCCGGTGAAGAACATCTTCGACGGGATCATCGTGGTCACGGAGGACGGGGACCGGTTCCTCGACGCGCCGGAGGTCGACCGCCTCTACGAGCGCGGCGTGCTGACCACCCTGACCGACGAGCAGGCGGCCGCCCTGCCGCGGCCGGCGTCGCCGGTGTCGACGAAGGCGCAGCGGGTGGCGCGACGCACGTGGCGGAAGATCGCGCGATGACCGGGTCCCACCCAGACCTCGGGGCGCCCATCGCCTACCTCGTGCTCGAGCCCGGCGTTCCCGTCCTCGCCTCGGGCCACGAGGAGGTCGGGCATGTCGCGCGCGTCCTGTCGGTCCCCGAAAACGACATCTTCGACGGACTCATCCTCGAGACGCCCGACGGCGACCGGTTCGTCGACGCGGCGAACGTGGACGCGCTCTACGAGCGGGGCGTCGTGCTCGCGCTCTCGACCGAGGACGCGCGCGACCTGCCCGAGCCGACGCCGGGCCCCGGCGCCATCTCCGTGGACCCCGACGACCTGTCCGGCGGCGGCGGCAACCGCGCGACCGATGCGATCCGCCGGGCCTGGGACCTCATCTCCGGCAAGCACTGAGGCGGATCCGTTCTGGCCGGCCCAGCTGGCCCTGCTCGGCGCGATCCTCCTCTACGTCGCGCTGCCGGGCAAGCTGACGATCGGGCCCGCGTGGCTGCTGCCCGCGGTCGAGGGCGTCGCGTTCGTCGGGCTCCTGGCGGCCAGCCCTCTTCTCGGCACGCGGCCACGTCCCTGGCGCAAGCAGCTGGCCCTCACCCTCCTCGGCCTGGTCACGGCCGTGAACCTCGCCTCCGTGATCCTGCTCGCCCGCCTGCTCGTCCAGGGCGCGCAGGTCCGCGGCGAGCCGCTCCTGCTGGGCGGCCTCGCCCTCTGGCTCACGCAGATCCTCGTCTTCGGTGTCTGGCTCTGGGAGGTCGACCGCGGCGGGCCCGACCAGCGGGCGCAGCGGCCCGACCTGCTCTTTCCCCAGATGCAGGGGGAGATCGACGGGTGGGGGCGCTGGCAGCCGGTGTTCTCCGACTACCTCTACGTCTCGTTGACGAACGCCACCGCGTTCTCCCCCACCGACACGCTGCCCCTCACGCGCCGGGCGAAGGCGCTCATGGGACTGCAGTCGCTGGGATCGCTCACGACCCTCGCGCTCGTGGTCGCCCGCGCGGTGAACATCATCGGCTAGGCGGTGACGCCGTCCCTACGCCGCGGCCTCGACCGGCAGCTCGCGTGGCGTCGCGGCGAGCACCCGGTCGCGCAGGTCGCGCACCTCGGGGTCGTTCCCGAGGGCGAGCGCGCGCTCGGCCGCGGCCAACGTGTCCGACCGGCGCTCGGTCCGGGCGAGGGCGTGGGCGTAGCGACTCCACGCGGCGGGCGAGTCGGGCGCGAGCCGGGTCGCCGCCTCGGCCGCGGAGACCGCGCCGCCCACGTCCCCGGCGAGATGGAGGACGAGCGCGAGGTCGAGCAGCCCCTCCTCGGTCGGCCCCGCGGCACGCGCGCGCTCGAACGCGGAGATCGCCCCGTCGCGGTCGTCGTTGCGCAACCGCAGGCGCCCGAGGCGCTCCCACGCCGAGGCGTCCCGCGGCGCGACGCGCACCATCCGTCCCGCCGCGTCGAGCGCGAGCGCGAGCGACCCCATGTCCTCGTAGATGCGCGAGGCGGTGCGGTGCGGTGCCGGCCGCTCGCCCTCGATGCGCGCCCAGTCGCGGACGGAGCGCGCCGCGGCCGGGAGGTTGCCCGCCTGCCAGAAGGCCGAGGTCAGCAGCCGCAGCACGATCGCGTTGGTGGGATCCGCGTCGCGCGCGTAGATCAGGCGCTGGGCGGCGAGCGCCGCGTTCCCCTCGGCGAGCGCATGCTGGGCCGCGGTCATGAAGCGCTCGACGCGGTTGGCCGCAGCGTCAGGCGTGCTGAAGTCCACGAACTGGAGGGAGCCGGCGGGGACCGTGCGGATCCCCACTCCGAAGGTGACGCGTGCCCACTGCTGGACGTCGTCGCCCTCGCCCGAGAAGTAGATGCCGGTCACCGAGCCGACGCCCCACTCGGGGTAGGAGAGGCAGCGCGCGTAGCGGTGGACGACCGAGTGGTCGGGGGTGCGCGCGCCGAAGGGGTCGTGCGTCGAGCGCTCGGCGGCGTGCGCGCGGGCACGCTGCTCGGCCTCGTAGTTGCGGCGTCCGGCCTCCTCGCGGGCCTTGCGCGCCGCCGCGGCGGAAACACGGACCGCGTTGCGCGACACCGACCCGCCGCGCGACTGCTCGGCGAGCTCCTCGAGCTGGTCGGCGGCCTCGTTGATCGCCTGGAGGTGGCGCTCGTGCTCCTGGCGCCGGCCGGGCGGCGCGATGTCCGGATGCCAGCGCTTGGCCTGGCGCCGGCGCGCGAGCTGCACGCCCCGCTTGTCGAAGGGTGGCTCGATCTCCAGCAGGAGCGCGGACTGCTCGACGTCGAGGATCCGGGGCACCGTGTGAAGGGTAGGCCCGAGAGCCGCGCGGCGGCGGGCCGGGGAGCGGCCCGCGCGCCACCCCTCAGCCGCGCCCGATGCTGCTCCACGACCGCGCGGGCCACAGCGCGCCCCTGGACCGGCGCGCATGTGCAGGCCGCCGTCTAGATTGCCGACCATGAGCATGCTCTCCCCGCGCGGACGGGCCCTGGTCGTCGCCTCCCTCGCGCTCGCGGCGCTGCCGGTGACGGCCCACGCGCTGCCCGGCGACCCACCCATCCTCCCCCTGACCCCGGCCGACGGGGCGTCGGTCCCGCCCCATGCCGACGGGATCCCCGTGACCTACCGGTGCCCCGCGTACACGCAGGAGATCTACGGAGACACCTCCGACCCGATCATCGACCGGGGGAGCTCCGAGGACTACCGCGTGGGGTTCTCGGACCGGCCTGCCCTCGGAGCCAATGGCCTCCTCGCCACCACTCCCTACGGCAGCGCCAACGCCCACTCCTTGGGCGGAGACACCTGTGCCACCACCTTCGACACCTACGACAGCTCGAGCTCTCCCGAGATCGTGGGCGGCCGCGTGTACTGGCAGGCCCGCCGGAGCTGCATCGGGTGCCCGGGCCAGCGCGCCGACACCGGGCCCGTCCGCTCGTTCGTGGTCCGCCCGCCCACGGTGCGGGGGACCCTTCGCGTTCCGCGGCTCTACGGCGGCTACCTCGCCGTCTTCACGGTCCAGAGCCGGACGAAGTACGGGCGCCAGGTGCTGCTCCAGCGCCGCGTGGGGCGGAAGTGGCGGACGTTCGACAGCCGGCCGTTCAACACGCGCACGGAGCTCATCGCCTCGCTGCCCGCCGGGCGGCAGCGGATCCGGGCCGTCGTGCTGATCGGCCCGTCGCGCGTGACCGTCGCGACGCGCACGGTCTCCGTGCGGCGCGGGGGACGCCGGGTCACCTCGGGGCGCGACGATGGTCGGTACGCCGCGCGGAAGGCACCGCGTAGCAGCACCCTCGGCTTCACGGTGACGGGGGGCGGGCGCACGCTGCGGACGTTCAGATCGTCGGTCACCGCGTTCTGCTTCGGAGCGACGTTCGAGGACAACAGTCTCATCACCGCCTTCGCGGTGCTCCGCCCCGTGCCGATCGCCCCCGACGGGTCGGTCGTGGGCCTGCTCGAGACCAAGAAGGGCTCGCGCGAGACGCTGGTGGGGCACCTCCGGGGCCGCCGCTTCCGCGGAGAGGTGTCGGTCTCGTTCTCCACGTGCAACGGCACGCGCAAGCTCGACGCCGTGCGCCGCTGACCGCGGGCGCCGCGCGGACGGCGTCCCTACCCTGCATCGCGTGGCCCACCAGTACGTCTACACGATGCACCGCCTCACCAAGTCCTTCCCGCCGGACAAGGAGGTGCTCAAAGAGGTCACGCTCGCCTTCCTCCCCGGGGCGAAGATCGGCGTGCTCGGCTACAACGGCTCGGGCAAGTCGACCCTCCTGCGGATCATGGCGGGCAAGGACACCGACTACCGCGGTGACGCCCTGCTCGCCCCCGGGGCCAGCGTCGGCATCCTCGAGCAGGAGCCCGACCTCGACGCCGGCAAGGACGTCCGCGGCAACGTCGAGGAGGGCGTCCAGCACCTCCGCACGCTGCTCGACCGCTTCAACGAGCTGTCCATGAACTACACGGAGGAGACGGCCGAGGAGTTCTCCCGCCTCCAGGACGAGATCGACGCCGCCGACGCGTGGAACCTCGACACGATGCTCGACACGGCGATGGACGCCCTCCGGCTCCCGCCGTCCGACGCCGACGTCACCACCCTCTCGGGCGGGGAGCGCAGACGGGTCGCCCTCTGCCGCCTGCTGCTCAGCGTGCCCGATCTCCTGCTCCTCGACGAGCCCACAAACCACCTCGACGCCGAGTCCGTCGCCTGGCTGGAGCGTCACCTGCAGGAGTATGCGGGCACCGTCGTGATCGTCACCCACGACCGCTACTTCCTCGACAACGTCACGGGCTGGATCCTCGAGCTCGACCGCGGCCGCGGCATCCCCTACGAGGGCAATTACTCGGGTTGGCTCGTGCAGAAACAGAAGCGCCTGCAGACCGAGGAGAAGGCGGAGTCCTCCCGGCAGAAGACGATCCAGCAGGAGCTCGAGTGGGTCCGCCTGTCCGCCCCCGCCCGGCGCTCGAAGCCGAAGGCCCGGCTCACCGCGTATGAGAACCTGCTCGCCCAGGACCGCAACGTCTCCCTGGACTCCGTCCAGATCCACATCCCCGCCGGCCCGCGGCTCGGCGACACCGTGGTCGAGGCCAAGGACCTCACCAAGGGCTTCGGCGACAAGCTCCTGGTCGAGGACCTCTCGTTCACCCTGCCCCGGGGCGGCATCGTCGGCGTCATCGGCCCGAACGGCGCGGGCAAGACGACCATGTTCAGGATGATCACGGGACAGGAGTCGCCCGACGACGGCGCGCTCCGGATCGGCGAGACCGTCGAGCTCGCCTACGTCGACCAGGCCCGCGACACGCTCGATCCCGAGAAGACCGTCTGGGAGGAGATCTCCGGCGGCTCGGACCAGATCCAGGTGGGCGATCGCAAGCAGAGCTCGCGCGCGTACGTGGGCGGCTTCAACTTCAAGGGCTCCGACCAGCAGCAGAAGGTCGGCACGCTCTCGGGCGGTCAGCGCAACCGGGTGCACCTCGCCAAGCTCCTGCGCTCGGGCGGGAACGTCCTGCTGCTCGACGAGCCCACGAACGACCTCGACGTGGACACCCTCCGCGCGCTCGAGCAGGCGCTGCTCGACTTCGCCGGCTGCGCGGTGGTCATCTCCCACGATCGCTGGTTCCTCGACCGCATCGCGACCCACGTCCTCGCCTTCGAGGGCGACTCCCAGGTCACGTGGTACGAGGGGAACTTCGAGGCCTACGAGTCCTGGCGCCGCGAGCAGCTCGGCGCCGAGGCGGACCGCCCCCACCGCATCACGTACAAGAAGCTCGTCCGGGCGTGAGCATGTGTCGCTATCGCGACCTGGGGACCCACCTCCGGCGGCCACTTGGCCGCCTCCGGCACCCCTGAGATGTCGCCGGCGCTGCGCATCCGCCACTTCACCGACCCCGCCTGCCCCTGGGCCTTCTCGGCCGAGCCCGCCCGGCTCGCGCTGCGGTGGCTGTACGGCGACGCGCTCGGGTGGGAGGACCGCATGGTCGTGTTGTCCTCCTCCCCCGAGGAGTACCTGGCGAAGGGCTTCACCCCCGGGAAGCTCTCGACCGGTCTGCGCACGCTCCAGCGGCGCTTCGACATGCCCATCGATCCGCGCGAGCGCCCGCGCATGGCGGCGAGCGAGCCCGCCTGCCGCGCGGTGGTCGCCGTGCGGCTCCGGGCGCCAGGCGACGCGGAGGCCCTCCTGCGGCGCCTGCGGGTGCTGACCATGGCCGGCGGGCTGCTCGACGACCCGGAGCTCATCGCCCGGGCGGCGCGGGAGGCGGGGCTCGACCCCGCCGAGCTCGGGCGCTGGTCGGGCGAGCCCGATGTCGAGGAAGCCCTCGCCGAGGACATGCGCCTCGCCCGCGCGCCCGACGACGCCGCCCTGGCCCTCGAGCACAAGCTCGCCGAGGCCGCCGAGGCTGAGCGTGGGCACCGCTACACCTGCCCGTCGTGTGAGATCGAGCGGGTGTCGGATGGCGAGCGCGTGACCGTTCCCGGCTTCCAGCCGCTGGCGGCCTACGAGGTCGCCGTGGCGAACCTCGCGCCCGAGCTCGAGCGGCACCCGGCGCCGGAGAGCGCCGCCGAGGCGCTCGACTGGGCGGGGATGCCGCTCGCCGCCGTGGAGGTCGCGGCGCTCTGCCAGATCAACCTCGACGAGGCCCGGGAGCAGCTCGCCCGCGTCGCCCGCGAGGAGCCCGTCGGCACCGAGGGCTGGTGGGAGCTCACCGGAGCCCCGGCGCCCGCGTAGGGCGCTACTGGACCATCCCGGCCAGGACGGGCCCGAGCTCCGAGGCGTTGGCGACGACCGCGTCGGCGCCTGTGAGCCCCTCGGCGCCCTCCGGGCCGGTGGCGACCGCCACGCACCGGCAGCCGTCGGCGCGCGCGCAGACGATGTCGCGCGCGGTGTCGCCGATCACCACCGTGCGCGCCCGCGGCCACGGCGCGGTATCCGACCCCGCCCGGCGCCGGGCCACGGCGGGCAGCATCGTCCGGTCCTCGGAGTCCGAGCCGAACGCGCCCTGACCGGCGGCGAAGAAGGAGCTGATCCCCGCGCGACGGAGCTTCATCCGGGCGACCGGCTCGAGGTTGCCGGTGAGCAGGGCGAGCCGCACGTCTTCGGAGGCGGCGAGCTCCGCGAGCAGCTCGGGCATCCCGGGCGCGACCTTCTCGCGCAGGTCCTCGGTCTCCCGCGCCGCGTAGAGCCGGGACACCGCGATCCTCAGCTCGGGCAGGCCGGCATCGATCCGCGCGGCCTCGACGCCCGCGGCCACGAGGATGAGCCGGGCGATCTCGGGATCGGTCCGGCCCGCGGTCTCCACCCGGATCCCGGACGGGTCGATCCCGTAGACCTCCCGCACTCCGGCCCGCAGCGCCGCGCGGTGATCCGCCGCGGCGCGCAGGAGCAGCGTCCCGTCGATGTCGAACAGCAGCAGCAGCGCGCTCAACGCGCGAAGGAGACGCCGGGCTCCAGGCGCCGCACGTAGGCCGCGATCAGGGCGGCGGTCGCCTCCACGTCGGAGAGCTGGGCCATCTCGACGGGCGAGTGCAGGTGACGGGTGGGGATGGAGACGAGCCCGGTGGGCAGCCCCGCGCGTACGAGATAGACCGCGTCGGCGTCGGTGAACGTCCCCCGTCCGCTCGCGGCCACGACGTACGGGATCCCCTCGGCGTCCCCGGCGGCGATCAGCCCGTCGGTGACCGCCGGATGGAGCTGGGCGCCGCGGGTGATGACCCCGCCGCCGCCGAACTCCTGCTTGGAGGTCTCCCCGAGCTCGACCCCCGGCTGCCCGGTCTCCCAGGTCACGTCGACGACGATCGCGATGTCGGGCTGCACGTCGTAGGCGACGGCCGTGGCCCCCGAGAGTCGCGGGAGGAGCTCCTCCTGCACGGCGCCGACGGCGACCACGTCACCGGGTGCGTCGCCCGCCTCCGCGACGAGTCGCGCGACCTCCAGGGCGACCCAGCACCCGAGCCGGTTGTCCAGGGCGCGGGCGGCGAAGCGCCCGTGGGGCAGCTCGAGCGGCTCGGCGGCGAGCACCGCGGCATCGCCGATGCGCACCCGCTCCCGTGCCTCGTCGCCGTCGTCGGCCCCGATGTCGATGTGCAGCTGGCGCAGCTCGGGCGCCTGCTTGCGATCGTCGGGCTTGAGCAGGTGGACCGGCTTGCGGGCGATGAGGCCGGGGACGATCCCGTCGCGCCCGAGGATCTCGACGCGCTGGCCCGGCAGGACGACGGGGTCCCAGCCCCCGAGCTGATCGAAGCGCAGGAAGCCGCCGTCCTCGATGTGGGTGACGATGAGCCCGATCTCGTCTACGTGCCCGATGACCGCGACGGTCGGGCCGCCGTCCGTGCCGCGGACCCGGGCCATGGAGGAGCCCATGACGTCGGACGCCACCTCGGCCCCGATGCCCTCCGCGACGCCCCGGAACGCCGCCGCTGCGGCGGTCTCGTAGCCCGATGGGCCGGGCGCGGTGAGCAGGGCGCGCAGGCCGTCCGGGATCGCCACGGGCGGGAGCCTAGCCGCGGTACCCATTGCGTAGTGAGCGGCTACGGTTTGCCGATGGCGACCTGGAAGCCCGACCCCACGTTCTATCCCTCCCCCCGCTCGGCCGCGGCCGGCCCCCGCGAGGAGCTGGCCTACGTCGCCACGCTCAACGAAGCGGGCAACTACGGCGCCGCTCCCGAGGCCCGCGGCGACGCGAAGCCCGACGCGATCTGCGTGGTCGACCTCAAGCCCGAGTCCTCCACCTACGGCCAGGTGGTGGGCCGGCTCGACATGCCGAACATCGGCGACGAGCTCCACCACTTCGGCTGGAACGCGTGCTCGGCGGCGCTCTGCCCGTGGGCGCCGCACCCCCACGTCGAGCGCCGCTACCTCGTCGTCCCCGGCCTGCGCTCGTCGCGCCTGCACATCGTGGACGTCAAGGAGGACCCGCACAACCCCAAGCTCGTGAAGGTCATCGAGGCCGACGAGTTCGCCTCCCGCACGGGCTACTCGCGCCCGCACACGAGCCACTGCGGACCCGACGGGCTCTACCTCTCCGCGCTCGGCGCGCCCGACGGTGGCGGTCCCGGCGGCGTCGCGCTGCTCGACCACGACAACTTCACCCCGCTCGGGCAGTGGGAGATCGACCGCGGGCCCCAGCACCTGGCCTACGACGTCTGGTGGAACATCGGCTACGACACCGTCGTGACCTCGGAATGGGGCACGCCGACGATGATCGAGGACGGCGTCCAGGCCGACCTGTTGCTCTCGGGGCAGTACGGGCACCAGATCCACACGTGGGACATGCGGCGCCGCCGCCACCTCCAGGCCGTCGACCTCGGAGCCGAGCAGCAGATGGTCCTCGAGCTCCGGCCCGCCCACGATCCCACGAAGCCCTACGGCTTCGTCGGCGTCGTGGTGTCCACCGCCGACCTCTCGGCCTCCGTCTGGATGTGGGAGCTCCGCAACGGCTCGGTCGAGGTGTCCAAGGTGATCGAGATACCGGCCGAGCCGGCCGACGCCGACCAGCTCCCCGAGGTCATCAAGCCCTTCGGGGCCGTCCCGCCGCTCGTCACCGACATCGCGCTCTCCCTCGACGACGCCTCGCTCTTCGTCTCCTGCTGGGGGACCGGCGAGCTCAAGCGCTTCGACGTCCGCAACCCGCGCGCGCCGGTGGAGACGGGCTCGGTCCGCCTCGGGGGGATCGTCGAGCGCGCCGCGCACCCGGCGGCGGGCGCGCTGAAGGGCGGGCCGCAGATGGTCGAGGTCTCGCGCGACGGGAAGCGGGTCTACCTCACGAACTCGCTCTACGCGAGCTGGGACGCGCAGTTCTACCCCGAGGGGATCGACGGGTGGCTGGTCAAGCTCGACGCCGGCGGTGAGGGCGGGTTGACCCTGGACCCGGACTTCTTCCTGGAGTTCCACGGCGAGCGACCCCACCAGGTGCGCCTCGAGGGCGGAGACGCGTCCTCGGACTCCTACTGCTTCCCGTGAGGGACTGGTCGTACCTCACGCTCATCGGGCTCGGCGCCTATCACGGGCTCAACCCGGCGATGGGCTGGCTCTTCGCGGTGTCGCAGGGCCTCCAGCAGCGCGACCGCCGGGCGCTGCTGCGCTCCCTCGTCCCGATCGCGATCGGGCACGAGGCCTCTGTGCTCGTCGTCTTCGGGATCGCGCTCGTGGCGGGCGCGGCGGTCGGCGAGGCCGAGCTCCACGTGGGCGCCGCGGTCGTGCTCATCGCCTTCGGGGTCTTCCGCTTCGTCAAGCCGCGCGCGCACTTCCGCTGGACGACCATGCGGGTGCGGCCGCGCGAGCTCGGGCTGTGGTCGTTCCTGATGGCCACCGCGCACGGCGCCGGGCTCATGGTCGCACCGGTCATCATCGGCGCGGGTGGGCTCGCCGCCTCGGCGGACGAGCACGCGAGCCCCAGGCCCGGCGACGGGACGCCGCTGCTCGCCGACGTCGCCGGGCTCGCCCTGCACGTCGCGGCGATGGTGCTGGTCATGGGGGTGGTCGCCGTCGTGGTCTACGAGCGCCTCGGGGTCGAGATCCTGCGCCGGGCATGGGTCAACACGGATGCGTTCTGGGCCGCGGGGTTCATCGCCGCGGGTGCCCTCACGCTGATCTCCTGACGGTCTGCTCGCCGCGCCCCGTCCTCAGATCAGGGCGCGAACGGCGCCGGCGAAGCGGCGCACGCCCTCGGCGATGGCGGGCTCCGGCAGGTTCCCGTAGCCGAGGACCACCGCCGCCGTCTCGGCGGGCCGGTTGACCGCGAACCACGCGAGGGGGTACACGGCCACGCCCCGCGCGAGGGACTCCTCGGTGAGGCGGGTGGCGTCGACGACCGCGGGCAGCGCCACCGGGGCATGGAGGCCACCGGGGACCCCGGTGATGCGGGCGGCCGGCAGGTGACGGGCGAGCGCCGCCTCGAGCGCGACGCGGCGCTCGCGGTAGCGGCGGCGGGCGGCGCGCAGGTGGCGGTCGTACTCGCCGGCCGCCAGCAGGCGCGCGAGCGCAAGGGCCTCGAGCGCCGGCGGACCACCGTCGGAGAAGGCCCGGGCCTCGAGCACGTCGCCGAGCAGTTCGGGGGGCGGGACGAGCCAGCCCAGACGCAGCGCGGGGGCGAGGGCCTTGCTCACGGACCCCACGTGGGCGACGCGATCGGGCGCAAGTCCCTGGAGGGCGGCGAGGGCGGGGCGGTCATAGCGGAACTCGGCGCTGTAGTCGTCCTCGATGACGAGTCGCCCGGCGCCCGCGCGCGCCCACTCCATGAGCGCGCTGCGCCGCGCGGACGAGAGCGGGACGCCCGTGGGGAACTGGTGAGCGGGTGTCACGAGGACCGCCCCGGCATCCGTCGCCGCGAACGCGGCGACGTCGATCCCGTCGGTGTCGACGGGGACGGGCACGATCTCCGCGCCCGCGTAGGCCGCCGCGGCGCGCAGGAGGTCGAGGCTCGGGTCCTCCACGGCGATCCGTCCGCTGCCGTCGCCGCGACGGACGAGGACACGGGCCAGCAGCGACACGGCCTGCATGGCCCCCGAGCAGACGACGAGCGCGTCGGGGTCGACGTCGAGCCCGCGGGCGCGGCGCAGGTAGGCCGCGAGCTCGGCCCGGAGCGCGCGCGGCCCGCGCGGATCGGGGTAGCCGAGGGTGCGGTCGGGCGCCTCGCGCACCGTGTCCCGGAGGGCCCGCGCCCACGCGGCGCGGGGGAATCCGGCGAGGTCGGGGACGCCGGGGAAGAAGTCGTAGCGCGGGGGACGCGCGCGCGGACCCCGCCGCCGCGGCGGCCGCGCCCCCGCGGCGCGCCGCGGCGCCTCGGGCGCGACCCATGTGCCCGCGCCGCGTCGGCTCGTCAGCCAGCCCTCGGCGCGCAGCTGCTCATACGCGTCGGAGACCAGACGGCGCGAGACGCTGACGTCGTCGGCGAGCACGCGGGACGCCGGTAGGCGGTTGCCCGCCTCGAGCCGCCCCGAGCGGATGGCCTCGCGTAGCCCACCCTCGACCTGGGCCCGGAGCCCTCCCTCCTCGCGCCGGAGCTCGAGCAGCAGCTCGGTCCCGGCCGCGGTCGCGCCCCGGGTCGCGTCGGGAGTGGTCCCCTCGACCGCCACGGAGGTGGACCCTAGCCGGGGACCGCCACCCGGTAGCGTTCCGCCCATGACCCCACGCCTCCCTCCCGCCCAGGGCGCGTTCGCCCGCCTCGTGCGCGGCGTGAGCCGCCGCCAGTACGGCGAGCCGATGGTCGAGTCGGCCACGATCTACGCCCACCACCCGCGCCTCACGCGCGCCCTCGCCCTCTACAACCGCGCCGTGGAGAAGCCCGACGTGCTCTCCGAGGGCCTCAAGCTCCTCGCGGTGCTCAAGTCCGCCACCGTGGTCGGGTGCGAGTTCTGCATCGACATCGGCTCGGAGCACTCCCGGCGCGCCGGGCTCTCCGATGAGCAGCTCCTCGCGCTGCCGCGGGCACGCGAGTCGGGCCTGTTCTCCGAGGAGCAGCTCCTCGTCATGGACTACGCGGCGGGCATGAGCCGGACGCCGGTCGAGGTCGACGACGAGATGGTCACCGCCCTGCGCGGGCGGTTCGGGGCCAAGGGCGTGCTCGAGCTCACCCACATGATCGCCTGGGAGAACGCCCGGGCCCGGACGAACGCCGCCCTGAACATCGGCGTGGGCGGGTTCTCGGAAGGTCGGGTCTGCGCGCGGCCCGAGCGCGAGGCGCTCGCGACGGCCTGAGCACCGGTTTCAGGAACCCACTCACGGCCGGAGGAAGCCGCCCTGCGGCGTCGGCGGAGGCTGACCCGGCACGGCCTCCCGCGCGAGCTCTCCCACCAGCGCCGCGATCGTCCCCGGCGCGTCCAGCGGCGAGTAGGTCCGCGCGCCCGTCCGCCCGCTGGCCCACGTGATCATCGGCGCGCTGGACGAGGCCGCGCTCTACGTGGCCCGCTCCGACGACGCGCCGGCGGCCCGCGCCGAGGCCGAGGAGGTCCTCGAGCGCCTGGTCGACGGGCTCAGGCCACGCTGAGCAGAGACGCCCGCGGGGCGCGGGGAGATCGTCCCCTTCGGCGCCGGGACAGACCATCACCGAGCCCGACGCCGCCGGCTGACACACCAGCGCCTCGGACTGTCCAGCGGGAGGTGAACTCCAGTATCAGCTGAGCCGCCTCAAGCGGCGCGTCGAGCTGCGGTGCGTGACCGACATCGTCCAGCTCGACCCAATCGGCGGTCGGCAGCCAGTCGCGTCGGTAGCGCACGGCGCTGACGGGCAGCGGCAGCAGTCGATCGGCCATCCCCCACACGATCCGGACGGGGCAGGTCACGCGCTGTGCGTCGAGGTCGTAACCCTCGCGCAGCGCGCAGTCGATCAGCGTGAGCGCGTCGCAGGCCGCGACGCCCCGGACCTGGTGCGCGAGGAGATCCGCCGGGATGTGCTCGAACGCGACGGTGGTCGCGTCCGTGACGCTGCGGCGCCCTCCCATCGTGGACACGAGCGCGTCCGCCGTCAGTGCGGCACCTTGAAGTCCTCGATGCATCTCCGCCTGCCGGCGCACGATCGCGGGATAGAAGTCGTCGCCCTCCACCCAACCGCCGCACGGCGCGAGCGCCACGACCGAGGTCGCCCGGCCACGAGCCGCCAGGTGCAGCCCGACGTACCCGCCGAGCGAGTTCCCGACGACGTGCGCGGTCTCGAACCCCGCATCGTCCATCGCCCACTCGACCGCATCGACGATGCCGGGGTATCCGCCCGCGTCATCGAACGAGGGGCCACCGGCGTGCCCGGCGAGCGTCGGAGCGAGAACGTCGTGCCGACGCTCCAGGGCCGGGAGCACCAGCTCCCAGGTCCTCCACGTGTCCATGAACCCGTGCAGGCACACCATCGGCGGCCCGCTGCCGCCGCGATGAACAGCGGAGAACCCCAGGGCGACGTGCACGTTCAGCCCTTCAGCAGCTGGCGCAGCACGAACGGCAGGATCCCGCCGTGGTGGAAGTACTGCTGCTCGCGCGGGGTGTCGATCCGCACGCACACGGTGAACTCCCTGCCGTCCGCCTTCACGGTGACCTCCCGGGGGATCTCCGCGGCGCCGGCGAGCCCGGCCACCGAGAACTCCTCCTCCCCCGTGAGCCCGAGCGACGCAACCGAGTCCCCGTCGACGAATTGGAGCGGCAGCACCCCCATGCCCACGAGGTTGGAGCGGTGGATGCGCTCGTAGGACTCGGCGAGCACGGCCCGGACCCCGAGGAGGCTCGTCCCCTTCGCCGCCCAGTCGCGCGACGACCCCGACCCGTACTCCTTGCCCGCCAGCACGACGAGCGGCGTCCCCGCCTCGGCGTACGCCATGGCCGCCGCGTAGATCGACATCACCTCGCCCTCCGGCAGCTTGCGCGTCACCCCGCCCTGGGGAAGCGGTCCCCGCCCACCCCCGAGCCGGTTGCGCAGGCGGATGTTCGCGAACGTGCCGCGCACCATCACCTCGTGGTTGCCGCGCCGCGAGCCGTAGGAGTTGAACCCGGGCTTCTCCACGCCGTGCTCGGTCAGGTACGCGCCCGCGGGAGAGCTCTCCTTGATCGAGCCGGCGGGAGAGATGTGGTCCGTGGTGACCGAGTCGCCGAGCTTCGCGAGCACCCGTGCGCGCTCGATGTCCTGGATCGGCGCCGGGTCCGCGGGCATGCCGTCGAAGTACGGCGGGTCGCGGACGTAGGTGGAGTCGGGATCCCAGGCGAAGCGATCGCCGGTGGGGACGTCGAGTGAGCGCCAGCGCTCGTCGCCGTCGAACACCTGGTCGTAGGAGGAGGTGAACATCTCGGACCGCACGGCCGACTCGACGAGGTGCGCGACCTCGTCGGCCGCGGGCCACAGATCCTTCAGGAACACGTCCTCGCCGTCGGAGCCCTGCCCCAGCGGCTCGTCGAGCAGGTCGATGTCCATGGTCCCGGCCAGCGCGTAGGCGACCACGAGCGGCGGCGAGGCGAGGTAGTTCATCTTCACGTCGGGGTTGATGCGTCCCTCGAAGTTCCGGTTCCCGCTCAGCACGGACACGGCCGCGAGATCCTCCGCGTTGACGACGTCGGAGATCTCCTCGGGGAGCGGGCCGGAGTTCCCGATGCACGTCGTGCACCCGAAGCCGACGAGGTGGAAGCCGAGCTCCTCGAGGTAGGGGATGAGCCCCGCCCGCTCGTAGTACTCCATGACGACCTTCGACCCCGGCGCGAGCGACGTCTTCACCCACGGCTTGCTCGTCAACCCGCGCTCCACCGCCTTCTTGGCCAGCAGCCCCGCGGCGAGCATGACCGAGGGGTTCGAGGTGTTCGTGCAGCTCGTGATGGCGGCGATGACGACGCTGCCATGATCGAGCTCGGTCTCCGTGCCGTCCGCGAGGGTCACGGGAACGGCGTGGGAGAGGCCCTCGGCGACCTGGGCGCCTCCGGTCCCCGCGCCCGGCGACTCGGCGCTGGGGTCGCGCGCGCCGTCGCCGTTGCTCGGCGCCTGGGACGCCGTGGGGTCCGAGCCCGGGAACGTGTCCTCGACGCCCTCGTCGATCTCCCCCTGGCCGGCTCGGGCGCCGCCGGGCGAGCCGATGGTCGGCTCCTCGCCCGGGAGGTACTCCTCCAGCGCGAAGCGGAACGAGGCCTTGGACTCGGTGAGCGACACGCGGTCCTGCGGGCGCTTGGGACCCGCGAGGGAGGGGACCACCGTGCCGAGGTCGAGCTCGAGCGTCTCGGAGTACGTGGGCTCCTCGGCGTCCTCGTCGTGCCACAGGCCCTGCTCCTTCGCGTAGGCCTCCACGAGCTCGATCGTCTCCGCCGGGCGCCCGGAGAACTCGAGGTAGCGCAGCGTCTCGGTGTCGATCGGGAAGATCGCGCACGTCGAGCCGAACTCGGGCGACATGTTCCCGATCGTCGCCCGGTCGGCGAGCGGGAGATTGCCGACACCGGGGCCGTGGAACTCCACGAACTTGCCCACCACTCCGTGCGCGCGGAGCATCTCCGTGACGGTGAGCACGAGGTCCGTGGCGGTCGAGCCCTCCGGGAGCCCGCCCGAGAGCTTGAAGCCCACGACCTGGGGGATGAGCATCGACATGGGCTGGCCGAGCATCGCGGCCTCGGCCTCGATCCCGCCCACGCCCCATCCGAGCACACCGAGCCCGTTGATCATCGTCGTGTGGGAGTCCGTCCCCACCAGCGTGTCGGGGTAGGCCCGGGTGACGCCGTCGGTCTCCTGCGTGAAGACCACGCGCGCGAGGTACTCGAGGTTGACCTGGTGGACGATCCCCGTGTCGGGCGGGACCACCGAGAAGCCGTCGAAGGCGCCCTGGCCCCACCGCAGAAAGGCGTAGCGCTCCTGGTTGCGCTCGAACTCGAGCTCGGCGTTTCTCTGAAAGGCGTACCGGGTGCCGGACACGTCGACCTGCACGGAGTGGTCGATCACGAGCTCGGCGGGGACGAGCGGGTTGATCTTCTCGGGGTCGCCGCCCATCTCGGCCATCGCGTCGCGCATCGCGGCGAGATCGACGATGGCGGGTACGCCGGTGAAGTCCTGCATCACCACACGCGCGGGGTGGAACGCCATCTCCTGGGAGGGCTCGGCGTGCGCGTCCCACTTCGCCAGCGCCTCGATGTCCGCGTGCGTGACGGCGTCGCCGTCCTCGTGACGCAGGAGGTTCTCGAGCAGGATCTTCAGCGAGAAGGGCAGGCGGGCGACGTCGAAGGAGCTCTGGAGGGAGCCGAGGCGGAAGATCTCGAGCTCACGCCCCCCGACGGACAGGGTGGAGCGGGCGCCGAAGGAGTCGGGGTGCGCGGGCATGGCTCCAGTCTGCCATTCGCCCCGTGCCACGGGACTGCTCGGCGGATCCGCGCACAGCCCTACCGTCGAGGAGTGCGCGAGATCCCGATCCGCGGCGAGGTCATCCGCCTCGGCCAGCTGCTCAAGCTCGCCGGCGTGGTCGCGGGCGGGGGTGAGGCCAAGGCGCTGCTCGCGGCGGACGGGGCGCGGGTCAACGGGGAGCCCGAGGTGCGGCGCGGGCGCCAGCTCGCGCCGGGTGACCGCGTCGAGGTCGTCGGCGAGGACCTGCGTGTGGTGGCCGGCCCGTGATCGAGGCCGTTCCGGACCGGCCGAACGTCGAGCTGCGCGGCGAGGAGGAGGACCGGCTGGTCATCCTCGCCTTTCCCTACGACGCGGCGATCGTCGATGCCGTCCGGGCCATCCCCCACCGGCGCTTCGACTGGGACCGCCGCGAGTGGTCGGCGCCGGCCGACGCGTGGCGCGGGGTCTTCGTCCGCGAGGTGCTCGAGCGCTTCCCCGAGCTCACGACGTCGGGGGAGGTCGACGCCTGGTTGCGCTCGGTGGAGAGCCAGTGGTTCGCCCGGGTCGGCGCCGTGCGCCACGACGGGCGCGGCTGGTTCGCGCTCACGACCCGGGCGGGCGAGGTCCCCGAGGTCCTGGCCCGCGACGGCCGCGAGCACGAGGGCCGGCTGCTCGTGCCCTTCTCCATCGCCGCGGCGCAGGAGCTCGACGAGCGGGAGGGCGCGCAGCTCGCCGCCGGGGCGCGGCTCTGCGTCCTGGATCTGCTCTCGGGGCGGATGCCCCCGCCGGCGCGCCTCGGGCTGACCCACGGGGTCGAGGGCACGAGCCTGCGCCTCGACGTCCTGTGGGACGCGGACACCGGGAAGGCCTTCGACCGCCTGCCCGGCGCGACCCGCGTGCGCACGCTGGCCAAGGACCCCTGGGTGATCGGGGAGCTCGACGCGTTCCTCACGCTCCACGGCGCGGAGGTGACCGCCGCGGCCCTGCCGGTGCTCGAGGACCTGCGCGCGCAGGAGCGCGCGGCCGCCGACGCGGTGCGCCGCTCGCGGGCGCAGGCGGCCGACCCGATCCCCGGGATCGCGGAGCGGCTCGGCGGTGAGCTCCGTCCCTTCCAGTGGGCGGGGGTGCGCTACGTGCTCGACGCCCGCCGATGCTTCCTCGCCGACGAGCAGGGCCTGGGCAAGACCGTCGAGGCCCTCGCCGCGCTCGAGGCCGACGACGCCTTCCCGGCCGTGGTCGTCTGCCCCGCCTCGCTCAAGCTCAACTGGGCGCGCGAGGCGGCGCACTGGCTGCCCCACCGCTCGGTCGCCGTGGTCGAGGGACGGATGGCCGTCCCGCCCGCGGGCGAGATCACGATCCTCAACTACGAGATCGTCGCCGCGCACCGGGTCGCCCTGGCGCGCCGCCGCCCGCGCGCGCTCGTGATCGACGAGTCGCACTACGTCAAGAACCCGCGAGCCAAGCGCACGCAGGCCGTGCGGCGGCTGGCCTCATCGCTCCCGGAGGACGGGCTGCGCCTCGCCCTCACCGGCACGCCGGTGGTCAACCACGCCGAGGAGCTCATCGCGCAGCTGCGGGTCATCGGGCGCCTGGAGGACTTCGGCTCGGGCGCGAGCTTCGCCCGGGAGTTCAAGGAGGTCGACTCCGAGGAGCGGCTGCACTGGCACCTGCGCCGCCGCTGCTTCGTCCGCCGGCTCAAGTCCGAGGTGCTGCCCCAGCTCCCGGCCAAGGAGCAGGTCGTCGTGCCCGTCGCGCTGTCCAACGAGGCGGAGTACCGGCGGGCGGAGGAGGACGTCATCGCCTGGCTGCGCGAGCAGCCGCTCGACCTGCACGAGCTCGAGGTGAAGGTCGCGGCGGCGCTGCGCGCCCAGCGTCTGGCCCAGCTCACCGCGCTGCAGCGCCTGGCCGCGCGGGGCAAGCTCGCCGCCGCGCTGGGGTGGATCGAGGACTTCCTCGCCTCGGGCGAGCCGCTCGTGGTCTTCGCCCGCCACATCGAGGTGCAGGAGGCGGTGATCGCGCGCTTCGGAGAGGCCCTGCACCTGCTGGGGCGCGACTCGATCCAAGCAAGGGAGGCGACGGTCCGCGCCTTCCAGGAGCCCGACGGGCCGCAGCTCATCGTCGGCGCCACGCGCGTGGCGGGCCAGGGCATCACGCTCACCCGGGCGTCCAACGTGGTCTTCCTCGAGCTCGAGTGGACCCCGGCCCTGCACGACCAGGCCGAGGATCGCTGCCACCGGATCGGGCAGCGGGACTCCGTCACCGCCTGGTACCTGCTCGCCGCCGAGACGATTGACGAGACGATGGCGCGGCTCATCCAGCGCAAGCGCGGGGCGATCGCGGCGGTCACCGACGGGCGGCGCCTCGACGGTGACGGGATGGTCGACGGCGTGGTGCGCGAGCTGCGCGGCGGGAAGCCCTTCCGGCATCTGCGCGCGGTGGCAGGCAACCGGGGGACGTAGCCGGAACGGGCACAATGCCCGCATGAGCCGTGAGGCAGACCTGAACGTCGTCGGCGGCTCACTGCTGCCCTGCTCCGGCGAGCCGGTGACCGGGTTCTACCGGGACGGATGCTGCGCCACCGGCCCCGAGGACGTCGGCAGCCACACCGTCTGCGCGATCATGACCGCGGAGTTCCTGGAGTTCAGCGCGCGCGCCGGGAACGACCTGTCCACCCCCCGTCCCCAGTGGGGCTTCCCCGGGCTCTCACCGGGTGACCGCTGGTGCGTGTGTGCCGCGCGGTGGCTCGAGGCCTACGAGGCCGGCTGCGCCGCGCGGATCCTGCTCGCGGCGACCCACGCCCGGGCCGTCGAGGTCGTGCCGATCGACGCCCTCATCGCCCACGCCGAGCAGCCCGACCTCGCTGAGTAACGGACTACAGTGAGCATTGCCTGAGGGTATGCTCGGAGCATGACGAAGCAGATCGCCGTCAAGCTGCCGGGTGAGCTGGTGGGCGCACTGGACCAGCTCATCGAACAGGGAGCCTTCGACAGCCGATCGCACGCGGTCCGCAGCGGCCTCGAAACCGTGATCAACGCGCGGCGGCGCGAGGAGCTGGACCGGCGCTACCGGGACGCGGCCGCCCAGCTTCCCGAGAGCCGGAAGGAAATCGCCGACGCGACGCGGCTGGCGGTCGAGGCGATCCACGACGAGCCGTGGGAGCGATGGTGGTAGCGCGCGGCGAGGTGTGGTGGGGTGAGGCACCTGACGGGAAGGGTCGCCCATTCCTGGTCGTTAGCAGAGACGGAGCCAACGCGGTCATGCAGCGAGTCCTCGTCGCGCCCGTGACCCGGCGCGTCCGCGGTCTGCCCAGCGAAGTCCCGCTCGGAGCCGAGGAAGGGCTGCCCTCCGAGTCGGTCGCGTCGTTCGACAACCTGCGCCCCTTCCCCAAGACCATGCTCGTCCGCCGGCTCGGCACGCTGGGCCCGCGGCTCGACGAGATCTGCCGGGCGGGGGCGGCCACGCTCGACTGCTGAAGGCAGGCAGCAGCCATCAGAACTCAGCTCATGGCTGGCGATGTGGATGGCCGGTAGCCGTCCGCACGAGCTTGAAGACCAGCACCGACAGCGGAAGCGCGAGGATCACGATCACGGCAAGCTCGAATGGTCCTACGTTCGCGCCCGCGAGCCCGATGAGCGCGAGCAGAGCGGAGATGGCTACGACGAACGAGGCGATTCCGATGAGGCGGTCCAAGCGTGTCATGACGCTCCTGTGGAGGACGGCAGAATGAGTGGCCCCAGGAAGTTTGACATCCGCGCCGCAACGCTGCTCGCCGGGCTCGAAAAGGCGAGCTCCGCGGCCAACGGCACCCGGCGCACTCAGCCCGAGGGCGGCGTGAACTGGCTCAGGGTGAACTCGGCGCCCGGCGGATCGCGGACCACTGCGGATCTGGTCCACTCGGCGTCGACCGAAGACACGATCGAGGCGCCGAGGCTCTCCGCCGTAGCGACCGACTCGTCGCGGTCTCGACCGTGAACGTCACGTGCAGTGTGACGACGACTCGTTCGTCTTAAGCGGCGCGGGCCAGGCGATCGCGTCCTCGAACCCAGGCGGGACTATGACGCCGGACTGCCGCGCGCGGATGTCGGGGTCGACGGTGGCCTCGAGGTGATCGCCGTAGCCGGGGCGGCGCCACATGGTCGCCGTCGCGCCAGCGCCGAGATCGAGCACGTCAGCCTTCCAGCCGAAGATCGCCGCGTAGAACGACGTGGCGCCCGCGAGGTCGCCGGTGTGAAGGTCGCTGGAAGTTCCACGTTCCCGGTGCGTTGACCAGTTGCCGCGCCGAGGCGGCGGCGCGCCTCCCAGAGACGGAAGGACGCGCCGGTCGGATCGGTGCAGATCGCCCCCCGGCCTCCCGGATCCGCGTCTTCGGGCTCGGAGACGATGGCTCCGCCAGCGGGCGCCATGAGGGCCGCGGACGCGTCGGCGTCATCAACCGCGACATAGGTGCTCCATGCGACCGCGCCACCCGATCCCGGCGCGATCGCGGCGACATCCTGGCCGCCCAGCGAGGCGATCAGATAGGACCCAGGTGCCTCCGCGGGCGTTGCGTCGTCGAATGCCCAGCCGAACAGCTCGCCGTAGAAGTGACAGGCGGCTCCCGGATCGGGCTGCTTGGTGTCGACCCAGCACGGAACTCCGTGCGGATAGGTCCTCGCGTCGGTCACGGCTGCTCCTCGCGCTCGGTGTCTCTGCCCCACCGTACCTACGCTTCTGATGCCTGCGCGACCTGCTCGACACGCTAGCGCCGCGGGTAGCTCGCCGAGATCGCGGGCGATGGAAGCGTGTGCGTATGAGCCCTGCGAGTCGACGCCTCGCCACGGGCGCCGCGGCCGCCAAGCGCGCCGCTGCGCACGAGCACCGATGCCCGTCCCGGGCCGACACCGGGCTGGCTGAGCGGCTCGCGCGGCTGCAAGCACCGCATCACGCTGGCTCCGAGTTCCCGTTCATGCCGATGACCGCCGACGCGACCACCGGCACGGCGACGCTGGCCGGTCCCGTGCCCAATGGAGCTGCCCAGCGGCCGCACCGAGCCGATGAGCGAAGAAGCAGCCCACCTGCAGGCACGGCGAGGAACGGGAGCGACGGGACTCGAACCCGCGACCTCCGGCGTGACAGGCAGATCCGGGGTCGATGACGGGCGAGGGCACACCGTGACAAACGCGCTCTCTTGCAGGGCTTTTGCTGTCAGACGTCTCGTGGCTCCGGGGAGCCCGCGCGGTGCGTTTTCGGACGTTTGGGCCAGGTTTAGGCCACGGACCGGCCTCGCAGCTGACCAGGTTTGCCGATGCTGACGGTCGTCAAGGTGTCCGTGGCGCAGGGCGGGGTCTATGCGCGTTATCTCGAGGGAAGGACGGCGCGGTCGGCGGCGGGGGACTACTACCTGCGCGACGGAGAGCGCGTCGAGGCGCCCGGACGTTGGGTGCTTCGCGCGATGGGTGCCGCGGCGATCGGTGTCGAGGAGCCGGACGCGCCGGTGGATCCAGACGTGTTTCGTTCTTTGATGGCGGTGATCAACCCGGCGACCGGCGGTCTGCTGCGCCGGGTGGGCGGTAACGGCGACGCGGTGGGGGCGATCGATTGCACGTTCTCAGCGCCGAAGTCGGTGAGCGCAGTCTGGGCCCTTGCCGGCCCGGAGCTCCGAGGCGGGATCGAGGTGGCGCACGAGCGAGCCGTGGACGCGGCGCTCGGACATGCGCTTGAGGTTGTCCCGATGATCCGTCGGCGGGTGAATCGCGAGACCGTGGTGCGCGAGCGTCCGGCCGAGGTGGTGGCGACGTCGTGGCGGCACGCGACGGCGCGGGCGGTGCAGGGGCGCCCGCCGGATCCGCAGCTGCACTCGCATGTCCTGGTTCATGGGGCGATCCGGAAGGACGGTGAGCTGGTGGCGGTGGAGTCGCGTGCGTTGTTCGTGCATCAACGCGAGCTGGGCGCCGCGTATCGCAACGTCCTCGCGACCGAGCTCGGCCGGCTGGGTTTCGCGATCGAGCGCGGGACCGGTCGCGGCGGCCGGTTCTTTGAGCTGGCGGGTGTGCCGCGGGCGCTACGCGAGGCGTGGTCCTCGCGCCACCGGCAGGTCCAGGACGCGATCCGCGCCCGCCTCGAACGCCGGAACGCCGAACTGACCGCAGTCGCCGACGCCCCACACACCGCGTCGGGCGTGGCGGTCCTGGAGCGTCCCACGGGGCTGTCGCCCGCGGAGGAGCGGGTCGCTGCGCTTGAGTCCCGCGCCCCGAAGGAGGCCCTGAGGACCGAGGGAGATCTCGACCGGGCGTGGTGGCAGACCGGCCACGACCACGGGTTTGACGCCCGGTCGGTCGAGCACCTGCGCCACGCAACACTCACCCCAGTCGACGAGGCGGCGATCGACCGGACGGTGACCGGTGCGCTGACGGAGTTCGACGCGACGTTCGCGGCCCGCGATGCGCGCGCGACCGCGCTTGAGCAGACCAGCGGCCTCGGACTCGAGGCCGCCCATGAGGTCCTCGATCGCCTCTCGCGTCGAGGGGAGCTGCTGGCCTTGGCCGACGGCTGGCTGACCACGCGCGCGCACCGAGGCCGCGAGCGAGAAACCGTCGAGCACGCCCACCGCCTTGCCGTCGGACGCGTCGCCCCTGTCGATCCCGAGATGACCCGCCTGGAGCTCGCCGCCCTGGACGCTCGCCTACGCGCTGCCGGCGGCGAGGTGTCCCGCGAGCAGGCCCGGGCCCTCCGCGCCAGCTGTTCGGACCGTCAGCTGCTGGTCATCGAGGGCCAGGCCGGGACGGGCAAGAGCACCGTCCTCGCCGCGGTCGCGCGCGCCCACCAACACACCGGCCGCCGGGTCGTGGTCACCAGCACCGGCGCTTTGGCCGCCGAGCGCCTCGCCGCCGACCTCCGCGCCGTCGGCGTCGACGCCCACGGCTACTCCACCGCCGCGCTGAAAACCCACGTCACGCATGAGCGACTGTCGCTGGACGCGATCACCACCGTCATCCACGACGAAGCCGCATTGGCGTGCACCCGCGAGCAACACTGGCTCATGCGCGCCATCCACGCCGCCGGCAGCAGGCTGATCGCCGTGGGAGACCCCTGCCAATCCCAACCCGTCGGCGCCGGCGGCCTGTGGTCACAGATCCAGCACGCCGCACGCGACCAGGCCGCCCATGTCGAGCTACGGGAGATCCGCCGCACCCAAGATCCCGCCGAACAACGCGACCAAGCGCTATGGCGCGCCGGCCACCACGCCCACGCCCTCGGCGGCTATGACCGACGCGGCCGGGTAACCGTCGCTTGCTCTCTGCCCGAAGCGGAAGACACCGCGCTTGAGGCGGCGGACGCCGACCGTCGCGCCGGGCACCAAACCCTGGTGATCTGTCAAACCAGCAACGACCACCTCGACGAGCTCAACGCCCGCGCGCAAGCCATCCGCCGACAGCACGGCGACCTCGGCGAACATGCCCTGGACGTCCCCGCCCGGCCCTACGCGCTGCACGCGGGCGACACCATCCAAGTCCGCGCCCGGCTACAGCACCCCCAGCTCGGCCCGATCAACAACGGTACCGTCGGCGAAGTGCTCCGCGTCAACCCGAGCCGCCGCGACGTCACGATACGACTGACCGACGGACGCATAAGCCGGTGGACCGCGCAAGACATCGAGCAGGCCGACACCCGGCTGGCCTACGTACAACACCCCTTCCCCGCCCAAGGCGCGACCACGGACACCACCCACGTCATCGCCGGCCAACACGCCACCCAGCACGGCACCTACGTCGCGCTCACCCGGTCGCGCCACCGCACCCATATCTACGCCAGCCACCAAGCCCTCGACGTCGACGCAGACATCGAGCGCAGCGCGGTGCTCGACGCCCTGACCGACCGGCTCGCCCAAGCCGAACCCGAGACACCCTCGCTGAGCACACCACTCGCCCACGAACGCTCCATCGACCAACTCCTTTCCGACAGCCAGTGAAACAGGCGCGGACCCAGCCGCCCCAGCCGCTTCGCCCCGGCGCACCAAGGCGGATCATCACCGAGAGGCGCAGCCAAAGCCGCGCCCGCCCCGTCGCGCGGTGCCCACCAAGACGCCGAGGACGCGCCGCATAGGGGACAGCTCGCTACGAGGCGTCGCCGCAGGTCCGTTCCGCGGCCTCGTCATCTCGGTGCTGCTGCCACAGACGTCCGTCGAGTGGGGCCCGCGCGCGTCACGGCCACGCAGACGAAGCCGCCATCGCAGCGGCGCGAGCGGGGGACCGGCCCATAGCGGGGCGCGGCGGCGCGAGCAGCGGGAGGGGCGGTGGCGGGGTGGGTCACGGCCACGCAGACGAAGCCGCCAATCGCCGCAGCGGAGCGGCAGGACGGGGCGTGCCGGGCGCGGAGATAATGCGCACATGGTCACGACGCACGACGTCTTCCTGCGCTACAGCTCGAAGGACAAGGCGGTCGTGCACGACCTCGCCCGCCGGCTGCGCGACCGCGGCCTGCGGGTCTGGCTTGACGACTGGGAGCTCCGTCCTGGGGGCTCGATCCCGCGCCGCATCGACGAGGGCCTTGAGGGTTCGGCTGTGCTCGTGCTCTGCATGTCTGAGCACGCGTTCGGCGCGGACTGGCCGACGATCGAGAGCGACACGTTTCGGTTTCGAGACCCGGCCAACCGCGAGCGCAGGTTCATCCCGCTGCGCCTCGACGACGCCCGCCCGCCGGGCTCGCTCGCGCAGTTCCTCGCGATCGACTGGCGCGACCGCGACGAGGCGAACCTCGACCGGCTCGATCGAGCGTGCCGGCCGGCGCACGCGCAACAGCCGGCCGAGACGCCCCGCCCCGATCCGGACGGAGGCGAGGAAGTCGTCCGCACGATCTCGCTCGGCCACACCGGCCGGGTGCGGGGCGTCGCGTATCACCCCGCCGGCACGCACGCCCTCAGCGCCTCCGCCGACCGCACCGTGCGTGTTTGGAACCTCGCCACCAACAGCTGCGAGCACGTCCTCGAAGGCCACACCAGCGGGGTGTGGGGCGTCGCGTATCACCCCGCCGGCACGCACGCCCTCAGCGCCTCCGCCGACCGCACCGTGCGTGTTTGGAACCTCGCCACCAACAGCTGCGAGCACGTCCTCGAAGGCCAC
>JAABUT010001487.1_pt1 | contig 26488 bp, 25 predicted proteins | sample 5559281 | NCBI WGS metagenome assembly JAABUT01 (sample SAMN10711880, study PRJNA513359) | rock metagenome | isolation source: Antarctica rocks | place: Antarctica: Victoria Land, Ricker Hills nord | collected 2016-01-04
ACCCTGCGCGAGGTCATGCGCCTGAGCTACGCCATGGTGGATGCGTATTGCGCCAGCTATCCCAGGCCGCCCCAGGCGGTGACGCTCGATGTTGATGACACCGTCGACGTCGCGCACGGGCATCAGCAGCTGTCCTTGTTCAACGCGCACCATGACGAGCGCTGCTTCATGCCGATCCACGTCTACGACACCGCCACCTCGCGCCCGGTCGCGATCCTGCTGCGGCCTGGCAAGACCCCGTCCGGGCATGAGGTCCGCAGCCATGTCAGGCGCCTGGTGCGCCGCATCCGACAGCATTGGCCGAGCACGCAGCTGACCATCCGCGGCGATGGCCATTACGGCCGCCCCGAGGTGATGGCGTGGTGCGAGGCGAACGCGGTCGACTACATCTTCGGCCTGCCAGGCAACGCCGTGCTGAGCCGGCTGCTCGAAGCAGCGGCCGACGATGTCCGGGTCCGGCGCGCCGAGGCGCAAGCACCCGTGCTGCGCCGCTACGCCGAGGTTCGCTACGGCGCCAAGTCCTGGGGCTGCCAGCGCCGGGTCTCGGCGGGGATCGAGGCCAGCACCATGGGGCTCGACATCCGCTGCGTGGTGACCAACCTCGAGACCGGCAGCGCCGAGTGGCTTTACGACACCCTGTATTGCGCGCGCGGACAGGCGGAAAACCTGATCAAGCTCCACAAGGGCCAACTCGCCTCCGACCGCACCAGCTGCCGGTCCGCGCTCGCCAACCAGGTCCGCCTGGTGCTGCACACCGCTGCCTACTGGCTCATGCTGACGGTGCGCGACGCCATCCCCAAACCCCAGCCGCTCGCCACGGCCGAGTTCACCACCCTGCGGCTGCGCCTGCTCAAGATTGCCGGGCGCATCACCGAGACCGCGACACGGGTCCGCATCGCGCTCGCCAGCGCCTACCCCGAAGCCGAGCTGTTCCGTGGCGTCGCGCGCAGCCTGCAACTCGCCGGGCCATGACCGCCGGGGCCGTCGCCCCCGGACCAGCCACGTCTCGCCAACCCCAACGCCCAGCACCTCCGGACCGAAATCGCGATGAAACAAGCGTATCAGCGAACCATGTCCGCCGCTCAGCTTGCGGAATGAACCTCAGCACGCTGAATAGGATGGGTTAGATTAAGCTTGCTGACCCGCCCCGGAGGCGGGAACCAGCCCCCGGCCGGCCCTGCCTGAGCGCACGCCGGCCCTGGGCCTCACCTGAAAGGGGCGGCCTCGCCGCCACATCACCATGCCGTTCGCCTTGGACGCATTCCACCTTGCACGCGCGCAGTTCGCGTTCACGGTGGAGTTTCACATCGTCTTCCCCGCATTCTCTATTGGCCTAGCCAGCTTCCTCGCGGTGCTGGAGGGGCTTTGGCTCTGGACCAAGCGTCCGGTGTTCATGGACCTCTACCGCTATTGGCTGCGCATCTTCGCGGTCGGGTTCGCCATGGGCGTCGTCTCCGGCCTGGTCATGTCCTACCAGTTCGGCACAAACTGGAGCGTGTTCGCCAAGCTGGCCGGCCCCGTCGTCGGCCCGGTGATGGCCTACGAGGTGCTGACGGCGTTCTTCCTGGAGGCCGGGTTCCTGGGCGTCATGCTGTTCGGCATGAGGAAGGTCGGGCCGCGGCTGCACTTCGCGGCAAGCTGCCTGGTCGCGTTCGGCACGCTGCTCAGCGCGTTCTGGATCCTGTCGGTGAACTCCTGGATGCAGACCCCGGCGGGCTACGCGGTCGCTGCCGACGGGCGGTTCCTGCCCACGAGCTGGCTGGCCATCATCTTCAACCCCAGCGTGTTCGTCCGCTTCCCGCACATGATCCTGGCCAGCTACCTGTCGGTCGCCTTCGTGGTTGGCGCGGTCGGCGCCTGGCACCTGCTGCGCGACCGCGCCAACCCGCGGGCGCGCATGATGTTCAGCATGGCAATGTGGATGGCCGCCGTCGTCGCCCCGGCGCAGATCGCCATGGGCGACATCCACGGGCTTAACACGCTGGAGCACCAACCCGCCAAGATCGCCGCTATGGAGGGCAGTTGGGAGCCGCGCAACGGCGCGCCCCTGACGCTGTTCGGCCTGCCCGACATGGGGCAGGAGCGCACGAAATGGGCCGTCGAGATACCGCACCTGTCCAGCCTGATCCTGACCCATAGCTGGAACGGTCGCGTGCCCGGGTTGCTGGAGTTCCCGCGGGAGGACCGGCCCAACGCCGCCGTCGTGTTCTGGTCCTTCCGCCTGATGGTCGGCATCGGCTTTGCCATGCTGGGCATCGGCGCCTGGAGCCTGTGGGCGCGCTACCGCCGCCGCCTGTATGACAGCACCTGGCTGCAGCGTACGGCGGTGCTGATGGGTCCGGCGGGCTTCGTGGCCATCCTCGCCGGCTGGGTCACGACCGAGGTCGGCCGGCAGCCCTACACCGTCTATGGCCTGCTGCGCACGGCCAAGAGCCTGGGGCCGGTCTGCCTGCCCGGCGTCGCCACCAGCCTGGCCGTGTTCGCGGTCGTGTACTTCCTCGTGTTCGGCGCGGGCGTGCTGATCCTGCTGCGCATGATGGGCAAGGCGCCGGAGGCGGGCGAGCCGGAGCAGCCGCCGATGCCGATCCGCACGGCGGGCATCGTGCCTGGCCCGGCGGCGGCGCACGGCGACGTGCAACCCCAGCCGGCGGAGTAGGGACATGTCCGTCTCTATGGATCTCTCGACCGTCTGGGCATGCCTGCTGGCCTTCATGGTGCTGATGTACGTGGTCGCCGACGGGTTCGACCTCGGCTGCGGCATCCTGTTCGCCGCCGAGCGGGGGCGGCAGGACCGGGACGTGATGGTGAACTCCATCGCGCCGGTGTGGGACGGCAACGAGACCTGGCTGGTGATGGGCGGCGCCGGGCTGCTGGCGGTGTTCCCGCTGGCCTACTCGATCATCCTGCCGGCGCTGTATCCCACCGTGATCGGCATGCTGCTGGCGTTGATCTTCCGCGGCGTCGCGTTCGAGTTCCGCTTCCGCGCCCATACCGAGCGCGGCCGGACGCTGTGGGACCTGGTGTTCTTCGGCAGCTCGACCGCTGCTGCAGGGCATACGGGTAGTGGACGGGGCCTATGCCGGGGGCTGGTGGGACTGGCTGACGCCGTTCACCGTGCTGTGCGGGGTGGCTGTCGTCGTTGGCTACGCCCTGCTCGGCGCGACGTGGTTGGTCTGGCGCACCTCGGGCGGGTTGCATGACCGGGCGCGGCGCCAGGCGTGGTGGCTGGGCTGGGCGACGCTCGGCATGATCGGCGCCGTCAGCCTGTGGACGCCGTTCCTGCGCGGGGACCTGGCGCACCGCTGGTTCTCCTGGCCCAGCGTCCTGCTGACCAGCCCGGTGCCGGTGCTGGTCGGCCTGCTGGCGCTCGGCTTCTTTCGCAGCCTGGCGCGCGGGCGGGAGCTGGCGCCGTTCCTGTGCGCGCTCGGGTGGTTCGTGCTGGGCTTCGCGGGGCTGGGCATCAGCCTGTTCCCGCTGATCGTGCCGCCAACACTCACGATCTGGGACGCCGCCGCGCCGCGCGACAGCCAGGTGTTCCTGCTGGTGGGCGCCGCAGTGCTGGTGCCGATGATCCTGGCCTACAGCGGCTACGCCTACTGGGTGTTCCGCGGCAAGGTCCAGCACGATGCGGGGTACCACTAGCCATGGGCAACGGGGCGGGCAGCACGGCGTCGCGGTGGCTCTAGTTCGGCGGCCTCTGGGCAGCCAGCGCGGTGGCGACGGCGCTCGTCGCCTACGCGCTGCGCTGGGTGCTGATAGGGTAGGCTGGCTGCCGGTAACCCGCATGTGGCGCGGCTTGCCGGGCCAGATGCTTTGGATGCAAAGGACAGAACATGCCCGGTTGTGGCGCGCTACATGGACGATCACCTGTTTTCTGGCCTACGATGACTTTCGTCTTGGCCACTGCGACGGCCGCTGCCGGACAGCCAGCAGCCTGCCCGCCGGAGCCGACCCGCGTCGTGCGCTCAGCAGGCGGCGTGAACGACTATCTCGGGTCGGTGCCAGGTATCCCTGAGCTGTGCAGGATGACCCGGGCCGACGGGACGGCCGAGTTCTACTACGGCGCATGGCGCAGCGACTGGCCCGGCGCGGGGCAGGCCTATCCCGCCATCCGGGCTGTCGTGAACGGTGGGACCGGCGCCCGCGCCAGCTTCGTCACGCGCTCCTATCCCGGCCTGCAATTCACTGACAGCTTCGTCAACGAAGGCGCCGAATCCATCACGGTGGACGGTCGCACCTACGAGGCGCTGAAGCTCGCCCACGAACGCGAGGGGATCGAGGGTAACACCTACCACTCGGTCATCACCTCATGGCGCGACGTTGCGACCGGGATCAACCTGAAAACCGTCGAGCGGCAGATTTCTGGGCAGTCCTACGGTCCCAACACGACGTGGCACGCAGTGCGGGTCGAGCCACTCCGCTGAAGCGTGGCTGGCGGGCGGCGGGCGGCACATGTGGTGGCGCCGCCGCCCCGCCATGCAGCGCTCCATGACTTTGGAGTAGCTCCGCGTCTTCGTCGCCGTCGCCGAGCGGAAGCGTGTCACCCGTGCGGCCGAGGCGCTCAACACCGCGCGATCCGCCGCCAGCAGCTCCATCGCCGCCCTCGAAGGCCACCACGGCGCCAAGCTGTTCCACCGGGTCGGCCGCGGCATTGAGCTGACCGAGGCCAGCCCCTTGTTCCTGGCCGAGGCGCGTGCCGTGCTGGCCCGGGTGGAGGCAGCCGAGCTTGTCCTGTCGGAGCTGGGCGGCCCAGAGCGCGGCACCCTGATGGTGCAGGCCAGCCAAACCATCGCAAGCTACTGGCTTTCGAGGGCATAGTTCAGATCCGGGTTACACCCGAAAAGTGGAATCCCCTGGCTGGCGCGGCTCTGGCCATTTTCGGAGCAACCCATAAACCGCCCGTTTGGAGCAGCGCCCAGGTTCCTGCTTGCAGCATGATCATCTAGCGTGGCCAAGAACACATAGTCGTTGACAGGTTCCGGAGCGCCAAGACCTCACACCTTCATAGGTCGCTCGTCTAACCGGGGACGAAACGGTGCGCCGAAGACCCGCTTTACCATTGTCGGGACTCAAGATCTCGGTAGTCACCCCTGCTCTTTGCCGACAAGGGATGTGGCCCTTGTCACTGCCCGGCAAAGGCGGCACGGTTTGCCGGACGCCGCGTCACAAGCGGTGCAAGGGAGAACCGACGTGCGGCATGGATCAGCATTGATGGGCACACTCGCGGTGTGCATGGCGCTTAGCAGCGGCTCAGGAAGGGCAGCGACACCGCCGGGCAATGCCGGATGGTTCGCGGCCTGGACCGCTTCCGCCCATGGTCCTTACCCCGTCGGCAATCCCACCGCACAGCCCGAGCTGAAGTTCGCCCTGCCCTCCGCGGATACCGGCGCCACCGACCAGACATTCCGCATGGTCGTGCGGCCCGATGTCTGGGGGACCGGCGCGCGCATCCGGCTTTCCAACGCGTTCGGCACAAAGCCTGTCACGTTCGACGGTGCCTACGTCGGGCTGCAGAGCACCGGTGCCGTTTTGGTGCCGGGCACCAACCGGCCGGTGACGTTCGGTGGCAAGGCGCAGGTAACGGTGGCGCCGGGACAGATGGTGCTGAGCGACGCCGTGGCGCTGCCCTGGGCCAAACCCGCCGACCCCATGATGGCCAATCGCAAGCTGGCCGTCAGCTTCCACGTGGTGGGCGACACCGGCAAGCTGACATGGCACGCCAAGGCGCTGACCACCTCCTACCTGTCCGGCCCCGGGACCGGGTCGCATGGCAACGACGCCGGCGAGCACGCCTTCCCATTCTCCACAACGTCCTGGTTCTTCCTGGACGAGGTGGACATGCGCGGGCCCGGCACGCAGACCGTGGTGGCCATGGGCGATTCGATCACCGACGGCACCGCCTCCACCCTCAATGGTGATGATCGCTGGCCCGACGTTTTCTCCCGCCGGATGCATGCCGGGTTCGGGAACCGATACTCGGTGGTGAACGAAGGGATTGGCGGCAACATGGTCAGTGGCCCGCCGGACTACGCAGAGAAGCCATTTGCCGGCGGCCCGGCGATGGCTGAACGTCTGGAGCGCGATGTCATAGCTCTGCCCAACGTGTCTACGGTGATCTGGCTGGAAGGCATCAACGATTTCGGCAATGGCGGATACGAGCCGCAGAAGGTGGAGGACTCGGTGCGGGATGTTGTGAAGCGCTTGCGCGCCGGCATTCCCGGCGTAAAGGTGTTCATGGCCACCCTGACCAGCTCGGTGAACAGCAACAATGGCGGGTATGGCGCCGCTCCGATCGACATCAAGCGCAAGGACTACAACGAATTCATCCGCAAGGCCGGCATCTTTGATGGGGTGATCGACTTCGATGCGGCGACGCTGGACCCCGCCATGGGCGAGCTGAAGGCGGAGTTCCAGCCCAACTCCACGACGGGTGGACCCGGCGACAAGCTGCACCCGAACCGGGCGGGCTATGCAGCAATGGGGGAGGCAATCGACCTACGGACGGTGTTCGGCGGGGCACGGGCGGGAAACTAAAGCTCGGGGTCGTTGCCCGTTTATTCCATAAAGGGCGAACCGGCGTGGTTCAAAATGTCGCTGCAAGGAAGAGATGTCATGGCGCGGGCAGTCCGGGACGGGTTCGCCCCAATCGGGTTCGGCGAGTGCCGCGGCGTCGTCCAACCAGCCCTTCGACGCGCAGTTGGGGCACATTGGCGATAGAAGACGGACGCTATCGGCCTGTGCCCGGCGGTGCCGTCATCCTTCCAGTCGAAAGCCGACCTTCAGGGTGACCTGATACTGCGACACCTTGCCTTCCTTTACCTGGCCGCGGATTTCGCCGACTTCGAACCAATCGACATTGCGCAAGGTCTTAGTCGCGCGCGCGATGGCCGTCTCGATAGCATCGCTAACGGACGTATCCGATACGCCGATGATCTCAGATTTCCGGTACACAGGCCCGCTCATTCCATCCCTCCGGGGGCAAGTGGCCCGGCGTGGCTGCGTAGTCAGCCGGGCGCAGGTGTAACAGCAGAGGAACCCAACAAGAGCCTCGCGCGCTATCGCGACCTCACCCCAACAATTTGACGGTGCCGCCCACAGCCTGGCCGAGAGCCGCCTCGACAGCGCGACGGGTGTCGCGGTCGTCCTGTGCCTTGCCCGCGCACTGGCCTCGTTCGTCGCCGCCCTGACGTCGAGGTTCGCGGCGCTCGGCCCCTTCGTGCATCAGGTCGCAGCTGGAGCCGGGCTGTCCCTGCAGGTGCATGAACCGTTGATGACTAACTCCGACCACGCGAACTTCGCGGCCAACGGCATCCCGGCGATGCGCCTGCTCGCCGGCTTTAACGGCCCTGCGTCCAACCTTCGATACCTGCTGACCGGCACCGACAAACCGTTTCTGACCAACTCCCGTGGACTGAAGGCCAGCACGCTCACGGTCGGAGCCGTGTTACGGCGAGCGCTGGAAGCACGATCGATCAACGAATGCAGGCCTTCGACGGACCGTGGGACTTGAACGTTAAGTTGTCCCTTGCTTCAGCCTCTCTACCAGCGCTGCCAAGCCAGCCCGCAGGTCGATGCCGGGCGCATAGCCAAGATCCCGCTTTGCCGCGTCGATCAGCAAGGGACCGAGATAGCCTTCGTTCCAGGCAGGTGGGCCCGGGATCGTGACAAGGTCTGGTAACAGATCCTGCAGTATGGCCGCGAGGGCAGCCTCGGTAAGGTATGTGCCGCCGGTGATGTTATAGAACAGCTGGGGCACGGATGGCGCGGAGAGTGCCAGCAGCACCGCCTCCGATGAGTCGTCCACATGCAGGTATTGGCGGTAGCTGGTGCCCTCCGCTGCGACCGTCGCGGGCCGGCCATCTCGTCCCGCTTCGATCACTGACCGCAACCCGCACGCCGTCTGGCGCCGCACCCCGAAGACCGAGGACAGGCGCAGGGCCACCGCGTCCAACCCATAGCGTGTCACATAGGCATGCAGCAGGAGCTCGCCGGCCGCCTTGGTATGGCCGTAGAAGCTTTGCGGGTTGAGCGCGGCCGTTTCTGGGATCGGGTCAAGGGTCGGCTGGTCGCCATAGACTGCAATCGACGAGAGCCAGACCAGGCGACGGACCCCGGCCTGCCGGCAGGCCTCGAACATAACCATCGCGCCGCCCAGGTTAGCCTGTGCGATGCCGTGCGGATTGTCGAGCATCAGCATCGGCCCGGACACCGCCCCGGAATGCACGACGTTGGGGCGCCCCTCGATTAGGCTGCGCATGGAAGCCAGGTCCGCAATGTCCCCCACGACGGACGGGAACGGGGCATCTACCGGACGCAAGTCGACGCCCAGCACGTCCACCCCCGACTGCTGCAGCTGCTCGGCGACACGATAGCCGACCAGGCCGCTACTGCCCGTCACCAGAACCGGTTCCATCACGCCTCACCTGTCTGCTCGACCCTTAAGCCGTTCGACACGGCTCGTTCCAGGCCTGCCCAGAAAGAACATGTCTTGCTTCAAATGCAAGCAGCTTTCATAGTGATCGGCAACGTGGAATGGAGTGCCGGATGTCCGCCATGCAAAGCGTCATCACCCCCTCGGTCCTCCGCGCCATCAACCAACCCGTTACCCAAGCCCGCGGCCTGCCGCGCGAGGCCTATACCGATCCCGCCTTCCTGGCGCTGGAGCGGGAGCATGTGTTCGATGCGAGCTGGGTGTTCGTGGCCGCCGCCGAGAGCATCCCCGATCCCGGCGACGCCATGCCGCTCGACCTGATCGGGCGCCCCATCGTCGTGGTGCGGCAGCGCGACGGCGGCATCAAGGCGTTCCACAACGTGTGCCGGCACCGCGGCGTGGTGCTGGTGGAAACCGCGCAGAAGCACCGCCCCACTCTGGTCTGCCCCTACCATGCCTGGTCCTATGGCCTGGACGGCGTCTTGCTCAAGACTCCGCATTTCAGCGGCGACGGCAATCACAGCACCGGATTGATCGAGCGCGACTGCCTCGACCTGAAGGCTATCCGGTGCGACACCTGGAACGGGCTGGTTTTCGTGAACCTGTCCGCCACCGCCCCACCCTTGTCCGAGCATATGGCACCCATCGGGCAGCGCTACCCCGAGCACGATTTCTCCAAGATGCGGCTCGGCCGGGTGATGGAGTTCGAGTTGGCAGCGAACTGGAAGCTGCCGATCGAGAACTTCATCGAGGGCTACCACCTGCCCTGGACGCACCCCTTCCTGAACTCCGTCTCGTCCATGGCAAACCACTACAGCGTGGTGGAGGAGCCGATCGCCGGGCAGGGCAGCGACCTGTATGAAAGGGACAAGGCCGGGCATGGCGCGCTGCCGATGTTCCCGCGCCTGGGCGAATACTGGCAGATCCGGGCCGAGTATCCCTCGCTGATGCCCAACCTGCTGCTGGGCGTGCATGCCGACCACATCAATGTCTGGGGCCTGTATCCGATCGGTACCGACCACGTGCTGGAACGGGTGTACTTCTTCTATGCCGGCGATGCCGCGATGGCGCCGGAGATGGCGGCGGCGCGCGACGTGGTGGAGACCAACCTGCACGGCATTAACCTGGAGGATGTGGGCGTGGTAGAAGCGATGCAGCGTGGCCGGTCCTCGCCGGGCTACGTCGATGCACGGTTCTCGCCCTATCACGAGGCCTGCATCCATTCGTTCGAGAAGCGCATTGCCAACGCTGTCGGCGCGGGGATGGGTGTTGCCTGAAGCGCCAGCCGACGACCGGGACTACATCGGCTACGGCGACAACCTGCCGCACGCGCAATGGCCCGGCGGCGCGCGGATCGCGCTGAACATCAACGTGAACTTCGAGGGCGGCGGCGAGCGCTCAATGATGGATGGCGACAGCACGTCGGAAGGCGTGCTGACCGACATCGGCGCGCCCGCCATGCCCGGCCTGCGCAGCCCCATGGTGGAAAGCGTGTTCGAATACGGCTCCCGCGTCGGCGGGTGGCGGCTGCTGAAGCTGTTCCGGCGGTTCGGCATGAAGGTCTGCCTGCTGGCCGTCGCCCGCGCCGCCGAGCGCAACCCGGCGCTGACCCGCGCCTATTTGGCCGATGGGCACGAGCTGGTCAGCCACCACTACCGCTGGCTCGACTACCAAGTAATGCCCGAGGCCGAAGAGCGCGAGCACATCCGCCTCGCCTTTGAAACCTTCGAGCGCGTGTGCGGCGTGGCGCCGGTCGGCTGGATGACCGGCCGGCCCGGCGCCAATACCCGCCGGCTACTGGTCGAGACGGGCCGGCTACTCTACGACCGCGACGCGCTGAACGACGAGCTGCCCTATTGGCGCCAGGTCGGCGGGCAGCAGCACATGGTAATCCCCTACTCATTCGAAACGAACGACAACCGGTTCGACCAGAACCACGGCTTCTCCAGCGCCGACGACTTCGCCCGCTACATGATCGACAGCTTCGACGTGCTTTATGCCGAGGGCGTGGAACGGCCGCGCCTGATGTCGCTGGCCGTACACGACCGGCTGATCGGGCGTCCCGGCCGGATCGCTGGGCTGATGCGGTTCCTGGAGCATGTGCGGGCGCACGACAAGGTCTGGGTGGCCACCGGGCAGCAGATCGCCGAGCACTGGCGTAACGTGCATCCCGCGCCAGCGTGAGTTCAGAACGTAGGTGGCGTGTTGACCCAGACGACGCGGCAGGTCGCATCCGAGGCGGCGCGATAACTATGCGGATGGTTAGAGCCGAAATAGAAGCTCGACCCGGCGGGGACCAGGTACGGCGTGCCGTCCACGATTAGCTCCAGCGACCCGTCCAGCACCAGCCCGACTTCCTCGCCGTCATGGTTGAACGGCCCGCACAATGCGCCGCCGGGCGGAAGTTCCACAATCAGCGCTTCCAGGCGGCGATCGGCGGCATAGGGGACCAGGCTCTCGGCGGTGGATCCGTCGCCCTCCGCCGGGTCGCCATGGGCGGTGCGGGGCCGGGCGTCAGGCGCATAGACCGTGCAGACCCGGTCCTCCGCATCCTCCAGCAACACGGCCACGTTGACCCGCAGCGCTTGCGACAGCCGGTGCAAGGTGGTGAGCGAGGGCAGGACCCGCCCCGTCTCGATCCGCGACAGCAGGCTTTCGGAACACTCTGCCCGCTCGGCCAAGTCGAGAAGGCGAAGGCGCTGCATCTTGCGGAACATGCGAATGCGCCGACCGATCTGCCTGATCGGATCTTGCAGGCTGGACTTGGCCGTCAAAACAGCACGTCGTTCCCTCGAGTCGGCAACATGGGTCGGACTGTCCCATTCTGGACCCGGCCTGGCAACACCCGGCCGCATGAGACGTCAGGGCAAGCCCAGCGTTGCCACCCGTTCGCCTTGCGAGACCATCGCCATGGTGGTCGCGCGGACGAACAGGCCGTCTTGCCGGACGATAATCTCTTCCAGCCGAACACGCCGTGGATGCGGCAGAACACCTCGCCGGCCCGCATCGCGGCATCCAGCGCCGGCGCGGTGGTGAGCAGCCCGCCTTGCGTCGCACGCAGGCCGAGGAAACCGCGTACCACGTGGCTGTCCTCGGGCGCCTCAGCGGGCTCTCCAGCAGGCCCAGGTGGCTTAACCCGTTCAGGATGCAGCCTGTGCCCACGGTGACGCAGGACTCTTCGAACGTCCGCCTTCCCCAATCTCGAAGGTCGGGGCCGGGGTGCCGGCCCGAACAGCCTCAACGCAGGAGATCCCGGGGGCGACGTACATACCCTCGGTCCTGGCCACCACCCAGTCAGTGCCCATCGCGCTGCCCAGTTCCCGCGGCGCCTCGGAGGCGGCAAGCCCCGGACCCGGCAAGATGGCAATGGGAACATAGCGCCCGCCGTGGGTCGGGGTATGGACGTCGATGGCGGCGTTGCAGCGCGAGATCACCCGAAACAGGGTGGCGGCCAGTATCTGGACGACGTTGCCCCCTAAGATCGTTGGGGAAGCAGGTTCAGGCGTCAAATGACACCTGGTTTAGCGAGAACTTTAGGATCTGGGCGAGCAGCAGGCGATGTTCAGCGAACAGCGCCAGCTGGTGCTGCACCGCGATGCAGACAATCGTGCCCCGAAGCTGCGCCGGGTTGATCCGTGGTCGGCAGTTCCCAGCTTCGGTTGACACGCCAACCGGTGCCGGAAACCTCGAATGTCACGCGCTGGAGGTTCGCCGGGTCGCTTTGGTGGTTATACGGGCCGGCGATGCTGCCGACCTCGTTGCGGAAGGCCGGATGGCCGACTACCGATCCGACCCGCCACCATCGAGGAACACGCAGCGCCCGTCATCGAGGCTACGCAGATGGTCCGCACCCGTCTTCACCATGGCTTTGGACGTCCCATGTTCACCCCAGCAGTTCGCCGAGCGCCGCGTCGAAGAAGGGGCGGTCTTCCGGGTTCCACAGTGCCATGTGGCCCCAGATCGATTGGACCGGGCGGCACTCCGCATTCGGCATCCGCGCTACCTCGGCATGGCTGTCCACCGGCGGGAAGTAGCTGTCGTACTCGCAGGGCATGACGATCGCCCGTGCGGTGATCGCTCCCAGCGCACGGTCCAGGTCGCCGCCGTACTGGAGACCGGCGCTGATGTCGCCATCCTCCCAGCAGCGCAGCAATAACAGCAGGTCGTTCGCGTCCAGGTGCAGGAACCCCGCCTCCCAGAACCGCGCCGAGAACTCGGCCGCGGTGGTGGCGCCGAACTGGCGGAAGGCTTCGGTGCGGTAGAAGGGCTCGGAGAACCCCCAGCCCGCGTAGATCGTCGCAAATGCGCGCAGCCCGCGCACCGGCGGCCTGGTGTAGAACCCGTCGTCGAACGCCGGGTCGAGTTCCAGGGCGCGACGCAAAGCGAGCAGGAAGATCTTGTTGAAATGCGCGGTCCGCGCCGAGCAGCACAGCGGCGCAATGGCGTCCATCATGTCGGGATACTGCGCGCCCCATTGATAGGCCTGGCACCCGCCCATCGACCAGCCGGCGACCAGCTTAAGATGTTCGATCCCGAGGCCATCGAGCAGCATGCGCTGCAGCCGGACGTTGTCGTGCAGCGTCACGCGCGGGAAGCGGCCGGCCTCGAACGGCGCCGACGTGTTGCTGGGCGAGGACGAGACGCCACCCGACAGCAGGTTGGTGAGGACGACGAAGTGCCGGGCCGGGTCGATGGCGCGGCCGGGCCCGACCATGCAGATCTCGGCCTCCCGGTCGGTGCCGGAGTACCAGGACGGGATCAGCACGACGTTGTCGCGCGCCGGCGAGAGCGTCCCCAGGGTGCGGTAGACCAGCTTGGCGCTGGGCAAGGTCTCGCCGGCCTGTAGGGCGAAGTCGGCGACCTCGAAAGTTTGGCGACCGGTCATCGGAGTCCCTTTATGTGCAGGTGAAGACGTTCTTGCGCAACGAGCCGTGCACGCCCCAATTCGCGTCCACAACCTGGGTCACGCCGAAATCCGCGGCCACCGACATCAGCGCGATCGCCTCGTCCTCGCTCAGCCGGTGCACGGTCATCAGGAAGCGCCGCATCTTGCGGAAGGCGTCGCGCATGGCGCGGTCGAGGCTCGCGTGGTTGGCCACCTCGGTCTGCGCATTCGGCCCCAGTTCGGCGAGGTAGTTGGGAAAGGTGAAGCCATAGACGGACCATTGCTGGTCGGTCTCCAGCAAGGGGTGATCCAACCCTTCTAGGATGGTGCCGCCGAGGTCAGCGCGCTTGTGCAGGATGAATTCGAAGTCGCCGGTCAGAGAGGTCTCGATGGCGGTGCCGCCCAGCTCGCTGTCACCCTGGGCGGCGTGCGGGTCGCCGACCGACAGGAAGGCGCCGGGCACGGCGACGGGGTAGTACATCCGGGCGCCCTTGCCGATGCGCCAATCGTCAATATTGCCCCCGGTATGGCCTGGCGGGATCGAGCTGACGAAGTCCGCCTCCGAGGGCGCCAGGCCCATCGTGCCGAAATGCAGCCGGGCGGGCACGCGGACATTTTGCAGGACGTTGTCCCGCCGCCGCACCAGCCGATGGTCCACGGGGACGCCGGGGTAGTCGATTGTGGGGTGCACAATGCCGTCCGGGTCGGTCTGCGGCGTCCAGACATAGTTGTACACCGCCCGGGCATAGGGCTCGCCGCTGGTGTCCAGCTCGAAGATCGTCACCACCTCACGCGGCTTCGGCTCTTCAATCAGGTCGTGGTAGTGGAAGCCCCACGAGGCCGCGGCGTTCGAGCCGAAGCAGCGTCCGGCATGGCAGGCATGGCAACTCGGGCGCGGGCGTACGTCCAGGATGCGGACCTCGAGCACGTCGCCGGGGTCGGCGCCCTCGACCGCCACGGGGCCGGTCATTAGGTGGACGCCCAGCCCCTCGCCGGAGCCGCGCAGGAACGGGCCCTCGGTCGGCCCAGCGCCACGGCGCACGACCGCCTTGTGCTCGCGCGTCCAGTGGAAGACGCTTTCGGCGCCCGGGTCGCCCGACACCATACGCTCGTAATCGTCGCCGGCGTGGTGGGTCAGCGTCTCGATCGTGGCGCGGTCGCCGGAGCGGACCGTCAGCGCCGGGGCGACCGCCTTGCTGAAATAACCCCAATGGACCGTCGCCGGCGAGACCGGAAGGTGGTGGTGGTGCATGCTGTCCTCAATCAGATCGCGGCCTCCGCGACCTCCTCCTGCTCGACCATGCGCAGGAAGCGGCGCGTGCGCTCGTGCTTTGGGTTGTCGATGACCGCCTCGGGCGGCCCGTGTTCCACGACCTGGCCCTCGTCCATGAAGATCACCCGGTCGGCGACATCGCGGGCGAAGCGCATCTCGTGCGTCACCACCACCATGGTCATGCCGGCCTCCGCCAGGCGCCGCATCACCGCCAGGACCTCGCCGACCAGCTCGGGGTCGAGCGCCGACGTCGGCTCGTCGAACAGCATCAGCTTCGGCTGAATCGCCAGGGCACGGACGATGGCGACGCGCTGCTGCTGGCCGCCCGAGAGGCGGTGCGGCAGATGGTGCGCGTGCCGGGCCAGGCCCACGGCGGCGAGTAGCCGAAGCGCGGTCGCCTCGGCCTCGGCCGGCGGCACGCCATGCACGCGGACCGGCGCCTCGGTGATGTTCTGCAGCGCGGTCAGGTGGGCGAACAGGTTGAAGTGCTGGAACACCATGCCGATCCGCGCCTCGGCCCGGGCGCGGGCCAAGTCGCGCACCGGCCGGGGCGGCCCGCCATTGGCAGGGTGGTAGCCGACCGGGCGGCCGCCGACCGTGACCTCGCCCCAGTCCAGCGCCTCCAAGTGGTTGATCATGCGCAGCAGGGTGCTCTTGCCGGAGCCGCTGGGGCCGAGAACCACCACCACCTCACCCTGAGCGATGCTGAAATCGACGCCGGCCAGCACCTCCCGCCCCCCATAGGCCTTCTGCACGTTGCGCCCGACCACGAACGGCTGGCCGCGCTGGCTATGGTCGGTGGCGCCCAGCAGGCTGCCGATCCAGTCGGCGTCTGGGGTCGGCACAGCAGGCGGCGGAGGCGCCGGCTTGGGCGCGGTGCGGCGGAAGCCCAGCATGCGCTGCCAGGCAGAGGGGCCGGCCTCGGCGCGGTCCAGATCGAACCGGCGTTCCAGCACCGATTGCAGCGCGGTGATCGCACTGGTCAGCACCAGGTAGATTGCGCCGGTGGCGATGAACACTTGGAAGAACTTAAAGTTCTGCCCGACGATCTGCTGCGCCCGGAAGGTCAGCTCGTTGACGAAGATCACCGAGGCGATCGAGGTCAGCTTCAGCATGCTAATCGTGTCGTTGATCAACCCGGGTAGGATGGCCCGCATCGCCTGCGGCAGCACGATGCGGCGGAGCGTCAGGCCCGGCGCCATGCCCAGTGAGGCCGCGGCGATCGACTGGGTGCCGCTGACCGAGATGATGCCGCCGCGGATGATCTCGGCGCTGAACGCCGCCTCGTTCAAGGCGAAGCCGATCAGCGCCGTGCTGAAGCTGTCCAGCCGCAGCCCAATGAAGGGCAGCGCGTCGAAGATGAAGACGAGCTGGAGCAATTGCGGCGTGCCGCGGGTGACGAAGATGTAGAACCCGGCCGCCGCCCGCACCACGCGGATGCGCGACAGCCGCATCAAGGCGAGCCCCAGGCCCAGCACCAGGCCGCAGACCATGGCGCATACGGTGATCTCGACGGCGAGCAGCGCCCCGCTCCAGAGAAAGCCGGACGTCGCGTATGTGAAAAAGTCGGCCAGCCATTCCTGCATGTCATCGGCGGCCGGCGCCGCCTGTGCGGATGCCATGCTCAGCAGGAGCATGACGGCCAGCCGGCAAAGCATCAGCAAAATGCTACTCCGTCTTGACCGCGGCGGGAATCTCCATCTCGGCATCGATCTTGTACTTGGCGAAGATCGCCTTCTGCTTGCCCTCGGCCTGCAGCACCTGCAGCCCGTCGCTGATGGCGCGCAGCAAGTCGGCGTTGCCCTTCTTGACCGCAGCACCGATGTTGAAGCCCGTCATGATCTTGTAGGCCCGCTGATATACCTTGGGGTTCTCGGCAGCCAACTGGTCCACCATCGCCAGGTCCGTCATCATGATGTCGGCCCGGCCCGACTGCACCAGTCGGATGCCGGAGGCCATGTCCGGATAGGTCATGATGGTTATCGCGGGCTTGCCCTCGGCCTTGCAGGCGGCGTCCTGCTTCTTAGCGGCGACTTCCTCGACAGTGCCGAGGCCTACAGCGTAGGTCGCCCCGCACGAGCTTTCCATGCCGGTGATCTTCTTGGGATTGCCGGCCTGGGTCAGCGCGCCGGTCGCGGCCTGCATGTACATGACGAAGTCGAGCTGCTTGGCGCGTTCCGGCGTGTAATACAGGTTGTCCCAGAAGATATCGACCTGCCCGCCCGCGGTGGCCGGCATCAATCCGGACCAGCCGCCCAGGAACATCTCGTGCTTGACTCCTGCGCAATCCAGCACGGCGCCGGCAAGGTCCACGTCCGAGCCGCTTATCTTGTTGAAGTCGGCCCCGTCGCGCATCGCATAGGGCGGGGTCTGCGGATCGGCGCCGATCTTGATCGTCTTACCCACCAGGCTGGGGTATTTCTCGGCGACCTTCGCCGGCTCGCAGGCCGGCGCGGCCAGCGCAATGGGGGCGAAGCCAGTCAGGGCGGCAATCAAGGCCGACGTCGCCACGGTCCGGACTCTCATACACGCTCTCCTGGATTGCTTGCCTACAGATAAGCCTGTTTGGCGTCGCAAGCCGCGTGCCACACACCCGGCTGACCGGAGCAGCCCAAGTCCGATAGCGTGCGCGAAAGCTGCTTGCATGATGTGCAACCGTGATGCTCATCTGCGTTCATGGAGTGCAGCCTGTGATATGCAGGTTTCCGCTGCACTGCGTTCAGGCAGATGGAGGCAGGATTTTGCTCGCAGCATCGGACCTTTCGGCATGATGCACCTCGGGTGGTTTGTCGGCCGCGGCTACTCGGTGCATGGCTGGCGCCAGGACTGGTGGGGGGACGAGGCGCTCGACTGGACCAGCCCCGACATCTACGTGGCACTTGCCCAGTCGCTCGACCGCGCCTGCTTCGATTATATGATGATCGAGGACGGCTCGCTGGTGCCGGACGCCTATGAGGGATCGTTCCGCGCGTACCTGCAGCATGCGGTGACGGTGCCAAAGGCCGATCCGATGCCGCTGGTGCCCTTGCTCGGCCAGGCGACGAAGGGGCTGGGAATCATCGCCACCATGACAACGGCGTTCTACCCGCCCTATCTCGGCGCTCGGCTGGCCGCCACCTTGGACCACCTGACGCGCGGCCGGGCCGGGATCAACCTAGTGACCGCGCACAACGATCGGGCCGCGCAGAACTTCGGGCTGGACCGGCACCATGAGCACGACACGCGCTACGAGATGGCTAGCGAGTGGATTGAGGTCGTGGATAAGCTCTGGGCCTCGTGGCAGCCCGGCGCCGTGCGGGCAGACCGCGAGGCCGGGGTGTTCGCCGACGTCTCCAAGGTGCGGCCGATCGATCACCTGGGGCGGCATTACCGCTGCCGCGGGCCGTTGAATTTGCCGCCGGGTCCGCAAGGCCGCCCGGTGGTGTGCCAGGCGGGCGGGTCCTCGGCCGGGCGCAGCTTTGCCGCCCGACACGCCGATACGATCATTGCCCTGGTCCGCACCGTGGCGGAGGCCAAGGCCTACCGCGCCGACATCACGGCGAAGCTGGCCGAGTGGGGGCGGCCGCGGGACTCCTGCAAGGTGCTGTTCTGCGTGTCCGTGACCCTGGGCGAGACACGAGACGAAGCCGCCGAACGCAAGCGCCGGCGCCAGGCAGTGGCGGCGGCGAACCTGGAACCGAGACTGGCGGCGCTGTCGTTCTTCGGCGCCCGCGACCTGTCGCGTCTGCCATTGGACGAGCCCCTGCAGCGGGAAAACACGAACGCATCCCGCACGATGGTGGAGGCCTATACGGCCCGGGGTCGCACCCTGCGCGAGATCGCTGCGGACGACGAGGTAAACGGCATTCCCTTCGTGGGTACCCCGGACAGCATCGCCACCGAGATGGCTGACGCGATGGACGAGATCGGTGGGGACGGGATCCTGTTCACCGAACCGCTGTCACGGCGCAACATCAGCGAGATCACCGAAGGCCTGGTTCCGGCCCTGCAGCGCCGGGGCGTGGCGCGTCGAGCCTACGCACATCCCACGCTGCGGGAAATTCTGATGGAGTTCTGACGGACGCAGCCGTGTTGCATAGACCGGGGATGCGGGCGCAGTTACCCCAGCCCCGCTCGGGGGTCAGGCGATGCGGACGGAGATCGGGCGTCCGAGTTCCAGCATACGATTGCGGGCGTGGACGGCGACGTCCACCTCGGTCGCGCGCCGCTCGTCCGTGCGCAAGCGCAGCTCGTCGCCGATCACCTGCTTGAACCTGCCGATTGCTGCCTCGGCCTGAGCCCGCTTCGTGTAGCCGGACGCTTTCTGCCAGGCTGCGCGTCCGTGCTCGGCGATGCTTTGCAGATGGCGGTCCCGCTGCGTGGGTGCGGTCTCGGCCGTCTCGCTCGGCACGGCTGTTCCTATGTGAATATTACGCTGACCTCGACTACGGCGACGACGGCCGCAACATCATCACCCGCGAGCATCACGCGGTGGCGCCAGTGGAAGCGACAGCGAGGGTGCTACAGGCGTTTGGCAGCGGCGTGACCCGCGCGGTGTCCGGCGCGGATGTGCCGGTGGTGGCGGAGTCGATCTACATGCCCAGCGACACGCCGGGCGCCGAGGCGCATGCGCCGCGACAGGCGGCCTGAACCCAGGCGGCGGCACGCAGTTTGCATAGCTAGCGTTAACAGGAGCGGTGCCAACACCGGGTTGGGCGAGGCGCGGGCGGGCCATGCTAACTGATTGGGGACTGATCGCTTGAGGCTGATCCGCATAGCTGCAAGCCGCCTGCTGGCCGCCATACCGAGCCTGGCGGGGGTGATCGTCGCCACCTTCCTGCTGTCGCACGCGCTGCCCGGCGACCCCGCGGTGCTGTTCGCCGGTCCCGCCGCCAATGCGGACTCGGTGGCGCAGGTCAGGGCGCATTTGGGGCTGGACCAGAGCCTGCCGGCGCAGTTCTTGAGCTACATCGGTGAGCTGGCGCATGGCCAGCTCGGGCAGTCGCTGACCACGGGGCAGCCGGTGCTGACCGACCTCGTGCAGCGCCTGCCTGCCTCACTTGAGCTGACCTTGGCGGCGATCCTGCTGGCCGTCGTTGTCGCGGTGCCGCTCGGCGTAATCGCGGCGCTGCGCGAGGGGTCGGCGGCCGACCATCTGTGCCGCAGTACTGTCACGCTGGCCGCCGCGTTCCCGACGTTCTTCGTCGCGCTGTTGATGGTCTATGTGTTCTACTACGTGCTGCGGGTGGCGCCGGAACCGCTGGGCCGGCTGAACGACGTCTATTTCGACGCGCCCGCGACCGTCACCGGATTCTATTTGATTGACGCCGCCATCGCCGGACAATGGACGACGTTCGCCGGCGCGCTGGCGCAGATGGCGCTGCCGGCCATCTCGCTCGGCCTGTTCGCGCTGGCGCCGATCGCCCGCATCACGCGGGCATCCATGCTGGCGGCGCTGGGCGCGGATTTCATCCGGACCGCGCGCGCCTGCGGCCTGCCGCGCCGCAAGGTGCTGGTAACCTATGCGATGCGCAATGCCATGCTGCCGGTGATCAACACGCTCGGCATGGTGTTCTCCTTCGTGCTCGGCGCCAACGTGCTGATCGAGGACGTGTTTGGCTGGCCCGGCGTCGGCGCCTACGCGGTCAAGGCGGTGATCCAGTCCGACTATGCCGCCGTCCAGGGATTCATCCTGATGATGGCGGCGCTGTATATCCTGCTCAACCTGCTCGTGGACCTGCTCAGCATCGCGGCCGACCCGCGCGTGCGGATGGAGGCCTGACCGGTGTCCGCCGCCCTGCTCCGCGCCACCCGCTACACGCTGGGGGAGAACCGGCTGACGTTTGCGGCTTTCCTGCTGTTCGGCCTGCTGCTGCTGTGCGCCGCATTCGGTGGCGTCCTGGCCCCCTACGACCCGCTGAGCACGGACATGGCGGCGCGGCTGCAGCCGCCGAGCGTCGCCCATCTATTCGGCACCGATGCGCTGGGCCGCGACATCCTGAGCCGCGTAATGGTCGCAGCCCGGCTCGACCTCGGCATGGCGATCTCGGCGGTCGCGGTCTCGTTCCTGATCGGCACGTCGCTCGGCGCCATGGCGGGTTATTGGGGCGGCGCCGCCGACGCAGTGTTCGGCCGGCTGATGGACACTATCATGGCGTTCCCGCTGTTCGTGCTGGCGATGGGCATCGTGGCGGCGCTCGGCAACAGCGTGCTCAACATCATACTGGCCACTGCGGTGATCAACCTGCCGTTCTATGGCCGGTTCGCGCGCGCGGAGGTGAACGTGCGGCGCGACCTCGCTTATGTGGAAGCGGCGCGGATGGGCGGCAACGGCGCCGTACGCATCCTTTCAGGGCACATCGTGCGCAATATCCTGCCAACAATGGCGGTGCAGGCGTCGCTGAACATGGGCTGGGCCATCTTGAACGCCGCCGGGCTGTCGTTCATCGGGCTGGGCGTGCGGCCGCCGACGCCGGAATGGGGCATCATGGTCTCGGAGGGCGCCAGCTACATCATCTCCGGCGAGTGGTGGACGGTCGTGTTCCCTGGCGCGGCGCTCGTGCTGGCGGTGTTCTGCTTCAACCTGCTCGGCGACGGCCTGCGCGACGTGCTCGACCCGCGCCGGCGCACATGACGGCGCACGCGCGGCTGACCCTGGCCGAGGAGGCGCCGCCGGACGACGGCTCGCCGCCGCTGCTGCGCGTGGCCGACCTGACGCTCGACTTCCGCACCCGGCAGGGCGATGTGCATGCGCTCGACGGCGTGTCGTTCGACCTGCGGCGCGGCGAGATCGTGGGCGTGGTGGGCGAGAGCGGTTCGGGCAAGTCGGTGCTCGCCTACGCCATCATGGGGCTGACCGACGCCGCCGGCCGGGTCCGCTCCGGCCGGATCACCTTCGCCGGCCGCGACATGCTGGGGGAAACCGCGGCGCAGCTCGCCGATACGCTCGGCCGCGAAATCTCCATGATATTCCAGAGCCCGCGCACGGCGCTGAATCCGATCCGCCGGGTCGGGCTGCAGATCGCCGACGTGCTGCTCAGTCACGGCAACATGACGCGGCGCGAGGCCCGCGCCCGGGCGGTCGCGGCGCTGGCGCAGGTGCGGGTGCCGGACCCGGAACGCCGGTTCGACGCCTATCCGTTCGAGCTGTCGGGCGGGCTGTGCCAGCGGGTGATGATCGCAATGGCGATCGCCTGCGAACCCTTCCTACTGATCGCCGACGAGCCGACCACCGGCCTCGACGTCACCACCCAGGCCATCGTCATGGACCTGCTGCAGGATCAGGTGCGGGCGGCGAACACCTCGGTGCTGCTCATCACCCACGACCTGGCGCTGGCCGGCGAATACTGCGACCGCGTGGTGGTGATGCATGCCGGGCACGTAGTCGAGATCGCGCCCGTCGAGCGCCTGCTGCAGCACCCCGCCCACCCCTACTCCGCGCTGCTGATGGGCGCGACGCCAGGCGCCGTCACCTGCGTGGACGAGTTGACGGCGATCCCGGGCGGCCTGCCGGATCTGCGCCAGACGCTGCCGCCTTGCCGCTTCCTGCACCGCTGCACCCGCAGCGACGCCCGCTGCGCGACCGAGCCGCTGCCGGCCCGGCGTCTGGCCGAGGGCCATCTCGTGCGCTGCTGGAACCCGCTATGAGCGCGCTGCTGGCGGCGACGGGCCTGGCCAAGCGCTACCCGACCCGGCACGGCCTGCTGCACGCGGTTGACGGCGTTGACCTGGAGATCGGGCGGGGCGAGAGCGTGGGGCTGGTGGGTGAATCCGGCTGTGGCAAGTCAACGCTGGTGCGGCTGCTCGCCCGGCTGATTGCGCCCACCGAAGGCGCCATCGTGTTCGACGGCCAGGACATCGCGCCGATCCCGCTCGGCCGCTTCGTGCACAGCCCGCAGCGGGCCCGCATCCAAAGCGTGTTCCAGGACCCGACCGAGAGCCTCAACCCGGCGCTCTCGGTGTTCGGCGCCGTCGCCGACCCGATCCGGCGGCTCGGCCGCCCCGGCAATTCGGCGGAGCTGGCCCGGCAGGTGCATGATGCGTTGTCGTTGGTCGGACTGCCGGCCGAGATGGCAGGGCGCCTGCCGCATCAGTTGTCCGGCGGCCAGCGGGCGCGCGTCGGCATCGCCCGCGCCGTCGCGCTGCGGCCGGACCTGCTGATCCTCGATGAGCCAACTTCGGCGCTCGACGTCTCCGTGCAGGCGGTCGTGCTGCGCCTGCTCGCCGACCTGCGGCAGCGGCTGGGGATGAGCTACCTGTTCGTGTCGCACGACCTCAACGTGGTCCGGCTGCTGTGCGACCGCATCGCGGTCATGTATCTCGGCCGCATCGTCGAGCAGGCGTCGGCGGACGCGTTGTTCCGCACCCCCCGCCATCCCTACACGATGGCGCTGCTCGCCTCGATCCCCGACCCGGCCCGCCGTGGCCGACGCCCCTGGCGGCTGGAGGGATCGGCCAGCAGCCCGATCAACCCGGCGCCCACCGACTGCCGCTTCGCCGGCCGCTGCCCACAGCAGCAGCCGGTGTGCACGCAGGAGATGCCGGTCCTACGCCCCGTCGGCGCCGGGCACGTCGCTGCCTGCCACTTCGCCGAGACCGTGACCGCAGCCGTTCCGATGCCAGGAGAGACCATCGCATGAGTGATCATTCGGAGATCAGCCGGCTCGACGCCCTCAGCTTGGCCCGGCGCATCCGCACGCGCGAACTCTCGGCGGTCGAGGTGACTGAGGCGGCGCTGGCGCGGATGGAGGCGACCGAGCCGCATCTGCACGCCTTCTGCACCCCGGCGCCCGAGCTGGCGCTGCAGACGGCGCGCGCGGTCGAGCAGCGGATCATGGCCGGCGAGGAGGTCGGCCCCTTGGCGGGCGTGCCGGTGGGCATCAAGGACCTGGTCGCCACCAAGGACCTGCGCACGGCCATGGGCTCGCCGCTGTATCGCGACTTCATCCCGGATGAGGACGACATCGTCGTCGAGCGGCTGAAGGCGGCCGGCGCGGTGATCGTCGGCAAGACGAACGTCCCCGAGTTCGGCTATAGCGGCGTCGGCCACAGCCCGATCGCACCGACCACGCGCAACCCGTGGAACCTCGCTATGACGTCGGGCGGCAGCAGCGCCGGGTCGGGCGCGTCGGTGGCAGCCGGCGTCACCCCGTTCGCCATCGGCAGCGACGGCGGCGGCTCGGTCCGCATTCCGGCGGCGCATTGCGGCCTGGTGGGCGTGAAGGCTTCGATGGGCCGCGTCCCGCTCTACCCGGGCTGCCGCGACGAGCGCTACCCCGGCGTCTCGAGCTGGGAGAGCCTGGAGCATATCGGGCCGATGAGCCGGACGGTGGCCGATGCCGCGCTGATGCTGAGCGTGATCGCCGGGCCTGATCCGCGCGACCGGCTGTCAATTCCGGCGGCCGATTTCGACTGGCTGGACGCGGCCCGGGCCGGCGATCTGCAGGGCAAGCGCATCGCCTACAGCGCCGATTGGGGCTACGCCGCGGTTGATCCCGAGGTGCGCCGGGTGGTTGGCGAGGCGGTGCGGGTGTTCGAGACCGAGCTCGGCTGCACGGTGGAGGTGGCCGATCCCGGCTGGTCCGACCCGTATGAGACGTTTTGGGCCCTGGTGGCGCTGGAGACCGACCTGCGCGGCCTGCGCGCGATGGCGCGCGCCCACCGGCATGAGATGTCGCCGCATTTGGTCGCCTTCCTCGACCGCGGCTGGACCGCCGAGGAGTTCACCGACGCGGTCACCGCGCGCAAGGCGGTGTGTAACCGGATGTGGCGCCTGATGCAAAGCTACGACCTGCTGCTGACGCCGACGCTCGCGGTACCGCCCTTCCCGGTTTACACCCAGGGGCCGGAGATCATTGACGGGCGCATGGTGGCGGCGACGCAGTGGCTCTGCTTCACTTTCCCGATTAACATGACCGGGCAGCCCGCGGCCACGGTGCCGGCGGGCTTCACCACGGAAGGCCTGCCGGTCGGCCTGCAGATTATCGGGCGGCATCTGGCCGACCAGTCGGTTCTGCAGGCCTGCGCCGCCTTCGAGGCAGCACGGCCTTGGTGCGATCGCTGGCCGCCGCTGCTCGGCGAGCTCGGCCTATGACCCCAACTTGGAGCGCATCCCCCATGAGCATCAGCCGCCGAACCCTTCTGGCCGGGTCAATCTTGGCGCCGGCCGTAGTGTCGCCGCTGCGCGCGAGGGCCGCGACCCCGGCCGACGTGCTGGTGGTTGTCGGCGAGCAGGGGCCGAACTCGCTCGACACCCACGTGCCGATCGCGAACGACTACAGCCGCCTGGTGGCCTGGAACGTGTATGATAAGCTGGTCAGCCACGGCGTGAAGCAGCTCGACAACGGCGCTATGGGCTATGACGTCAGCGTCATGCGGCCTGAGCTCGCGGAAAGCTGGGACATCAGCCCCGACGGCAAGACGATCGTGTTCCACCTGCGCCAGAACGCCACCTTTCACGACGGCAGTCCGGTGACCGCGGATGACGTGAAATGGTCGTTCGACCGCGCCGTCTCGGTCGGTGGCTTCGCGACCGTGCAGATGGCGGCGGGTTCGCTCACGAAGCCCGAGCAGTTCTCGGTCGTTGACCCGCACACGTTCAAGGTCACCTTCGTCCAGCCGAACAAGCTGACGATGCCGGACCTGGTGGTGCCGATCCCGATCGTGATCAACTCGAAGCTCGCCAAGCAGCATGCGACCGCCGCAGACCCGTGGGCGCTCGATTGGGTGCAGCACAACGACGCCGGCGGCGGCGCCTATAGCGTCGCGAGCTGGAAGCCCGGGACCGAGATCGTGTTCAGCCGCTTCGACGCCTGGGCGTCGGGGCCGAAGCCGGCGCTCCGCCGGGTCATCTACCGGCAGATACCCTCGCCCGGCACGCGCCGGGCGTTGCTGGAAAGCGGCGACGTGGACATCTCGGTCGGCCTGCCGCCCAAGGACTACGCCGAGCTGGCGGCGGCCGGAAAGCTGAACGTGATCGGCACGCCGGTGCAGAACGATCTGCTGTTCGTGGACATGAACGTGCAGATCAAGCCGTTCGACAACCCGAAGGTGCGCCAGGCCATCGCCTGGGCGGTGCCGTATCATTCGATCATGGACGCCGCCCTCTACGGACGCGGCATACCTATGTTCGGGGGTGCAGCGGACAAGCCCTACCCGCCGGCCTGGCCCGTGCAGTCGCATTACAGCACCGATCTCGCCAAAGCGAAGCAGTTGCTGACCGAGGCCGGCTTTCCCAATGGCTTCAAGACCACCCTGTCCTATGATTTGAGCCAGGCGACCACGCGGGAGCCGATCGCCCTGCTGCTGCAGGAGTCGCTCGGCAAGATCGGCGTCGAGGTTTCGATTGAGAAGGTGCCGGGCGCCAACTGGTTCGCGCAGATGGCGGCCAAGACGATGCCGCTGGTGATCACCGAGTTCTACGGCTGGCTGGTCCCGCCCGAATACTTCTACTTCTGGAACTTCGACGGCAAGAACAATGCCGTGTTTAATACCGCGAACTACGTCAACCCGAAGCTCGATGCCGTGATCGACGTTGCCCGCTTCGAACACGAAGCTAGCCGATATGACGCCGACCTGGTGCAGATGAACGACATCGTCATGGGCGACCTGCCGCGCATCCCGCTCGCCCGGCTGCTGTTCGACGTCGCTATGCAGCGCAACGTCAAAGGCTACGTATACTGGTTCCACACCCACCTCGACTATCGCACGATGTCGAAAGCCTGAGCGATGACGATGCTCGATGTTCCGGTCGTCGATCTCGCGCCGTATCGCGAGAAAGCATTCAGACTCGTAGAGGTAACCGGGGCAAAACCCCGGGTCGGCCTGTGTTTCAGGCGGGCTGACCGCGACAGCGGATGAGGTCGGCGAGCGGGGCGATGGTGGGAGCATCGGGGACGCCGATCCTGGCGCCGAGGTAGTC
>JAABUT010001489.1_pt1 | contig 26460 bp, 31 predicted proteins | sample 5559281 | NCBI WGS metagenome assembly JAABUT01 (sample SAMN10711880, study PRJNA513359) | rock metagenome | isolation source: Antarctica rocks | place: Antarctica: Victoria Land, Ricker Hills nord | collected 2016-01-04
ACACGAGGACCTCCCGGTCGTGAGATGGATGCCTGAGCAGCCCCACCCCACGACGGGAGGTCCTCCCCGTCCAAACACCTCAGACCGTGTCGTCACAGATCTTCAACCAACGTCCCTGGTCAGTACACCTAGCGGAGCGGGTGGGAGGCACGCCGGGACGGGTTCTCTTACGGTCTCCACTCCGGGCCGGTGGCCCACCACCCCGGCTCGGTCAGCCGCGCTCATCGAACTGGACGGAGTCACATGACGTCGATCGTCATTGCCGCACCACCTTTCACCGGCGAGATGCAGCCCCTTCTGCAGATCGCCGGGGGCCTCGCTTCGCGGGGCCACGACGTGACCATGCTCACCGGCAGCAGGTTCGAACAGCAGGTCCGAGCCGCGGGCGTCGGCTTCGTCGCCCTGCAGGGCGACGCTGACTTCGACGACCGGCGCTTGGCCGAGCACAGACCTGCGATCGCGAATGCCGCCCCGGGTCCGGACCAGCTGAACGCGTTGTTCGGTGCCGCCGCGGACGCCCTGCCCACCGAGCACCGCCAGATCCAGGCCCTGCTGGAAGCAGACCCGGACGCGGTGCTCATCACCAACTCCGTCCTGCTGGGTCCGTGGGCGGTCGCGTTGGGGGCGCCCGGCCGGCGGCCCCGGCGCTGGATAGCCGTTGGCTGCAACCCGCTCGCGCTACCGAGTGAGGACACCACACCGCTGGGACCGGTGCCGGCTGGTCCCGATGGTGACGCCCGCGCCGCGAACCGGGCGGTGAACGCGCAGTTCGCCGACATGACCGAACCCGCACGGGCGCGCATCGAGGCCGCACTGCGCAGCCTGGGCGCAACCGATCCTGTGCCGGGCATCTTCGACGGCGTCGTCACAGTGCCCGAGGTCTTCGCCTCGCTCACCGTCCCGGGCCTGGAGTTCGCGCGCGGCGACGCGCCCAGCTCCCTCCACCTGATCGGCGTGCTCCCGGCGCCTGTTCCGGCGGGATGGCAGCAGCCCTCCTGGTGGGCCGAGCTCGGCGGGCGGACCGTCGTGGCGGTCACCCAGGGGACGCTTTCCAACGGCGACCTCGGAGCGCTCGTGCAACCCACACTGGACGCGCTGGCCGGCGAGGACCTGCTCGTGGTCGCCGCCCTCGGACGCGACGTCGACGGGCTCCCCGGGCCGGTGCCCCCGAACGCGCGGGTCGAGCCGTTCGTCCCGTTCGGTCTACTCCTGCCCCACGTCGACGTCTTCGTGACCAACGGCGGGTTCGGCGCCACCCAACAGGCCCTCGCCGCCGGTGTCCCCGTGGTCGTGGCCGGAGACACCGACGACAAGCCGTTCGTCGCCGCGCGGATCGCCGCGCGGCAGGTCGGGCGGAACCTGCAGACCGGGACCCCGCAACCGGGCCAGATCCGCGATGCTGTCCTGGAGCTGCTCGCCGACGAGGCCGTCCACCGGAACGTCGCCCACCTGGCGCAGGAGTACGCCCGCCACGACCCGATCGTGACCATCGAGTCCTTGATGTCCGAGCCGTGAGGCTGTCCTGGCAGTCCTGACCACACAACTCGACCCGCACTCCGCCCGGCGCCGCGCCCGCTCGTAGGACTCAACTCCGCGTCCAGCACGGACTCGAGCACCAAATTGGTCAAACCCGTGGCCTGCGGTGACGTGCTGGCCGACCACCCACGCGGCCGCGTCGCGGAGAGCTGAGCGGAGGTCGCCGCGGTCTCGTCGGGATAGATCTTGGTGTGGGCGGGAGGAACACCCAGGTAACCGCGGCATGGAGATGTGGGATCGGCGATGCGGTGAGGGCGAGCCGCCACCGGGCCGGTGAGAACCAACGGACGTCAGTTGCCCTCTGACCTGACATGTCTACGACGGAAGTCAGGGCAGTCCGGTGGGCGGGGACCGTAGGGGCCGGGGTAGCGCTGCTGTCCGCGCTGGCCGCGTGTTCGGCCACCTCGGCCACCTCGGCCACCTCGGCCACGTCGGCTACGTCGACGGCGGTCCCGAGCCCGGCGGTCGTCACGAGTCCCGCGAGCCGGTCGGCGGTCCCGACACTCGCCGCGACCCCCCCATCGACGCAGACCGTGACGAGAACGCCGGGACCCACGGCCACGCCGGCGTCGACCACCGTCCCCGCCTCACCTGAGACGAGCAGCGGGTGCCCTCGGACCACGGCCACAGTTCCCGTGGGCGAGGCCCGACGCGGCACCGTCGACGTGGACCGTGACGGTCGGCGGGACGTCGTCTGGCTCGCGCCCGCCCCGGGCGGGGACACCCGTCTGGGCTTCACCACGGCATCCGGCGCGACCTTCGAGACCGCGTGGGCCCCGGCGAGTCCGGTCGGACGGTCGGCGCTGGTCGCGCGGCCGACACCGGCCGGGCAGGTGATCGTCCTCGGGGACGACGGGCGTCTGGTGGAACTGTTCACGGTCGTCGGGTGCAGGGTCGCGCCGGTCCGGAACGTCGAGGGCCAGCAGTACCAGTTCGCGCACGCGATGGGGAACGGCGGAACCGGGGTCGGGTGCCTCGGGCCCGGCAACAGGGCGGGACTGACCGGCCTGGACGCCCGGACCATCGACCGCACCCACATCAGCGTCCGGCGCACGTTCGTGGAGGTGACCGGGACGCGGGCGCGTAACGGGACCAGCGACAGCCTGACCGCGACCCTGCCCGCCGACCAGCGGCTCATCGACTCCGCGCACAACGTGACCTGCGGCGATCTCACGCTCGCCACCGACGGCGTCACCCGCCCGGAGGGCTGACCAGCACCTCAGCGCAGCCGACTGAGAGCGGCTCAACGCAGCGAGCTCGGCCAGCTGCTCGCGACGCAGACCCGGGTCCGGCGCGGGGCGCCTAACCAGCTTTATGAGGCCTGCTACCATTCCGCCGAACGCGCAATGACGCACCAGCCCGGATCAGGACCCACTCAACGGACACGCGCGGGTACGAATTGCTGACGAGGCGTCCGGTACATCGGGTCCTTTAGTTGGTCCCGTGAATAGAGCACGCGGTCCGTCACTCAACAGCATAACGATCTCAGCCTTTGTTCGGGTTCCAGCCCCGCGGCGCTGGAAATGTACGTCTCATGAACGCCAACCGATCCCGGGCGTCAGCCGCGGCTACTAGACGACTGCCTCATCCCCCACCCGTCACCCCGCATGCCGGCACATCGGCAACCCTGCCGACCCACCGGACGTGCATCCAGGAGGCACCGCCATGACCACAGCTTTCCCGCCGCCGGTCCAGAGTGCCCTTCGAGGCTCCCAGCAGCCGTTCTGGTTTCTGGGGGGCCGGGTGCGATTGCTCGTGTCCGGGGCCGCCACCACAGGAACGGTGAGCGTCTTGGAGTTCTCCGACACCCGAGGGCAGGCTCCACCGCTGCATGTCCACGACCGTGAGGACGAGATCTGGTCGGTCATTGACGGCTCGATCACCTTCGTCGTTGGGGACGACGTGTTCGACCTGGGCCCGGGTGAGGTGGCGCTCGGACCGCGTGGCACCGCCCACAGTTACGTGGTGCGCTCGGCGACGGCACGGATGCTCGTGACCTACGCACCATCCGGGGTCGAGGAGTGGTTCGTCACGAACAGCTCACCTCTCGAGGAGGACGACGACACTCCGGCCCCGTTCGACGTAGCCGCCATCGTCTCTGCGGGCCTTCGGTTCGGGGTGCACGTGGTCGGTCCGCCACCTGCCTGAACGACCGGGCCCTCGGTCAACGCGCCTCTGTTACACCCGGGCTGTGTTGCCACAGCCGACCCCCCGAGATCGGAAGGGCCGATCATGAATGCGCAGTCCCCCGCGGTTGTCATCTGGACTGTGACTGCGCGCATGTCGTGGGCCCCTGGATGGGCTCGTCCGGACCGCGGGCTGGTTGTCTCACGTCATGGCGTCGGTGACGCCGAGCGCTCGGGCCGACCGCCCAGCAGTAGGTTCCAGTTGCGATCCGGGCGCGAGTCGCGGCCCCCGCCTCCTTCGGCGCGTCCGCGAGGTCGCGCTCGACCTGCCAGTCCGACGCCGGGTCGGCGTCCGTCAACCAGTCGAGCACCAGCGCGTTGAGCACCGTGATCGGCAGCGTGAAGGCACCCGAAGGCGGCGCCGATCATGTCCCGATCGTCGGAACTCGGCCTGAGGGCCTGTCATCAACGTCACGACCATCAATGTGCGGGGACGGTCCGCTGGAGCAGCTGGTGCAGCTGGCGCTGTTCCTCGAGGGTGAGCTGGGCCAACGGTGAGCGGGTGGCCATGGCGTCGACGAGGCGGCGTCGGGCCCGGCGGCCCCGGGGCGTGAGACGCAGGGTCTTGACGCGCCTGTTGGTGGGGTCGACCCGGCGGGTGGCGAAGTGTCCGGCCTCGAGGCGGTCAGCGAGGAACGTCACGGTCGACGGGTCACAGCGCAACCGGGTGGCCAGCGCCCGTAAGGAGGGCAGCGGAGCCGCCGGGTCGAGGTGCCACAGGGCATCGGCCAACGCCTGGGTGAGATCGAGCTCAGCCAGCACGTCGGCGATCAGCGCCTGCGTCCTGTCGGCCAGGCCGAGGGTGAGGTCGAGCAGCGCATAGATCAGCGGCTCCCCGGACAGCTCGTCGTCCATCAGAACCCTCGACCCACCATCCTCGGACAGTACAACCGACCAACCATTGACATCTCCAAGCATCGGGCCCATGGTGGGCGCAACCCTTGGACACCCAAATGGTCAAGGCTGGGAGGACAGATGAAGATCGCGGTGTTCGGTGGCACAGGCGGGACTGGCGCGCAGGTGGTGGCGCAGGCTCTGGCGGCCGGTCACCAGGTGGCGGCACTGGTCCGCGACCCGGCGCGACTGGTCCGTCACAGCGACCAGCTGCAGGTGGTGGTCGGCCACCTCGACCAGCAGGACCGGGTCGAGCAAGTAGTCCGGGGTGTCGACGCGGTGATCAGCGCCCTGGGCACCAACCGAAAGGGGCCGACGCGGGTCTGCACCGATGGGATCGGCTCGATCCTGGCAGCGATGGCCGAGTTCGGCGTCCGCCGGCTGGTCGCAGTCAGCGCCCACGGGGCCGGTGAGACCCATGACCGGTCGCTGTTCTCCCTGGCAGTGTGGGCCTCGGTTGCGGACAAGATGCGCGACAAGGAGGCCATGGAGGCCCTGATCCGAGCATCAGGTGTGGACTGGACGATCATCCGACCGCCGGCGCTGACCGACGGGCCGCGGACCGGGACCTACCGGACCGGCACCGACCTGAAGATCCGGCTCACCTCGAGGATCTCCCGGGCCGACCTTGCCGACTTCCTGCTCCGCGAGGCGGCCACCCCTGCGTTCGGTCACCACGCACCCCGGATCGCCGCGTGACCGGCCCGATCGCTCCCCGCAGCGGCCCGTCGATGGCGGGCCGGGTGTGCCTGGTCACCGGCGCCACCGGGGGCATGGGCGCGGCGATCGCGACCGCCCTCGCCCGGTCCAGCGCCACCGTCATCCTGGTCGCCCGGACCCGCACCGACGGGGAGGCCGCGGCCCGGGCGATCACCGCCAGCACCGGCAACGCCCACGTCGAGGTCCTCGTCGGGGACCTCTCCGACCAGTCCGCGGTCCGCCAACTGGCCGGGGACTTCACCGCCGGCCACGGCGAACTGCACGTGCTGGTCAACAACGCCGGCGCCCACTTCCGGGAGCGGTCGACGTCCGTCGACGGCATCGAGATGCACCTGGCCGTCAACCACCTGTCCTCGTTCCTGCTAACCAACCTGCTCCTGGGCGCCCTGCAGGCGGGTGCCCGGTCCCGGGTGGTCAACGTCGGGTCGGCGTCGATGGCCGACACCCGGCAGGTGAAGATCGCCGGCACCCCCCGCCCCGTCGTCCTGGACCTCGACGACCTGCAAAGCGAACGCAGCTTCGCCCCGATGGAGGTGTACGCCCGGTCCAAGCTGCAGATGCTCATGTGCGGGTACGCCCTTGCCCGCCGGCTGCAGGACACCGGGGTCACCGTGAACACGGTGCATCCCGGCCTCAGCGCCACCAACGTCGTCGACGCGATCGCCGCCCCCGCCGTCGCCCCCCTGCTCCCGCTGCTCAAACGGTTCCTGCTTACCCCCGAACAGGGCGCACAGGCCGCCCTGCACCTGGCGACGAGTCCGTGGCTGGAGAAGACCACCGGGAAGTACTTCCTCCGACAGGTCCAAGCCCGGTCACCGGAGTTCACCTACGACACCGCCCTGCAGGACCAACTCTGGAACGCCAGTGCCCGACTCGTCGGACTACCCACCGCAGCGCCTCAAACGGGCCGGTGACCCGTGTACGACGGCGTCCACCCGTCCCCTGGCGAAGCCGCCGCCGGCAGTCACGGCTTGCAGCCCGTCGCCTGGAACAACCCCACCCCTGACCCCCTCATCCGAGGCGGCTCCGGTCGCATCGAGCCACGATCGAGCGCGGGGCACCGAGCGCGGAGGAGGCAGGGACGGCGCCGAGCACGACAGCGTCACGCAGCTGCGCACCGAGTGCGGGCGGGGTCTCCCACGGCCAAGAGCTGCCCGACCGCATCAGCGCGACAGACCTCACCGGTCGAAGGCCGCGCGAGCGGCCAGAACCTCCTCCATCGAGGCTTCCAGCAGGTCCGCGAGGCCGCGCAGGCGGGTGGCGATCTTGACGCCGAGAACGGTCAGGGAGTACTCAGCCCGGGGCGGGATGGTGGTGCGGACGTCGCGCACGACCATGCCGTCGCGCTCAAGGGTCTGCACGTTTTGGGACAGCATCTCCTCGCTGACGCCCCAACCCGACGGCGCAACGCGTTGAACCGGTGATCGGTCTCCCCAATTTCTCGCGTTCACCCGCTCCACTGCGACCCCGCCCAGGCCCGCGGCGCCGGCCGCCGCCCGCACCGCCGCCACATGGCCCAAGTCCTACTCGAGCAACCTTGTCCGAAACCGATCCGAGTCCGGGCGCCCCGCGAGGACCCAGACCCACTCCGCCGCAGGAGTTCAACGCTCGGGCAGGCCGTGTACCGCCTCCATGGCCAGCGAGGCCCGCGGGTAGCCGAGGTAGCCGGCCAGGAGCACCATCAGTGCGGTGAGCGCCTCGTCGTTGAGCCCGTGCTGACGGCCGAGCAGTAGGTGGGTGCTCAGCCGGTCGCCGGAAACTCCCTGAGCCGTGAGCGCCGTCAGAATTGCGATACTGCGCTCGCGGTCGGTTAGACCGGGGTGCGACCAGGCTGCGCCGCCGGCGGCCTGCAGCGCCTCCTCAGCGAAGTCCGGCCCGACCCGGGCGGCGAAGGTCGCGGGCACCTCCTGGTCGGGCACCGCGAAGATCTGCGCGTACACCGCGACGCCGCGGTCCCGGCGGCCCGAGGTCATGTCGTGTGCTCGGAGCACAGGCAGCTGACAGCGGGCTCGATCCACTCCTGGCCCGACCAGTCCGGGTGCCGCTCGATCATCAGGGCGTGCACCTCGGCTCTGATCGTCGCCTCGCTCATCGCCGAGTCGCGGCGCCGCCAGGTTTCGTCGCGGAGCAGCTCGAGATAAGTGCGGACGTCGGTGAGCCGCTTCGGTCCGCCGATCTCGCCGTGCCCGGGGACCACCACGGCCGGGTCCTCGGCGATGAGCCGCTCCATGACGGCGATCCACCGCAGCCCCGACACGTCGGTGTCGTGCGGGGGGAACCACGGAAAGATCGCGAACTGCCCGGACTCCACGAGGTCACCGGTGAACATCGTCCCGGCGTCGGGCACGGTCACCACCTGGTCGCCGCGACTGTGCGCTCGACCAGTGGGCCGCAGCTGGACGACCCGGCCGCCGAGGTCGAGGTCGTAGGCATCGTCGTAGACCACGTCCGGCGTCACCAGCTCGACGCCCTCGAGCTGGTGGGCGACCGGCTCGCCGAGGCCCCGGAACATGGCCAGGTAGCCGACGCCCTTCTGTGCCAGGTCTGTGGCTTGGGCCTGGTTGACGACGTAGGTTGCCTCGCCGGTGAAGACTTGCGCGCCGAAGGCGTGCTCGGGGTGGAAGTGCGTCGTCGTCAGGTAGAGCCGACGCCCGTGGGCCTGCTCGCGGGCCAGCTTCAACACCTGCCCGGCGTTGGCGGGGCCCATCCCGGTGTCGAGGACGAGCAGCGAGTGCTTGCCGCCGATCAACGCGATGTTGGGGACGAGCGGGACGCTCCGGTCGGGGATGATCACCAGGTCGCGGGCGATCTCGTGTGCGCCGGAGGTTTGGACGACGGGCTCGGGCAGGACGTACTCGGTCATGCTGCGGACCTTCCTGAAGTGGGGACAGCTCCACACCATCAGGGCGCTCCGGCGCCGTCCAACACCTGTTGTGACCGCCCGATACCGTGCAGGTATGGACCTGCGGCTGCTGCGCTACTTCGTCGCGGTGGCTGGGGAGCGGCACGTGGGGAGGGCGGCGGCCCGGCTGCACATGACCCAGCCACCACTCAGCCGTGCGGTCAAGCAACTCGAGACCGAGTTCGGTACTCGCCTACTCGACCGTTCGCCGACCGGTGTCACGCTGACGCTCGCCGGCGCGGTGCTCGACGGACAGGCGCGCACCCTTCTGGCGCAGGCCGAGCAGGTGCGGACGCGGGTGGCCGCGGCCGCAGGGACCGCCACGCTCACCGTCGGTGTCCTCGCCGACACTGCAGGAGAGGCGGGTACCGGACTGGCTGCGGCGTTCCGCCGCAAGCACCCCGCCGTGCAGGTGCAGATCCATGAGGCGGACTTCACCGACCCGACGACCGGTCTGCGCTCGGGCCTGGTCGACGTCGCGCTCACCCGGCTGCCGTTTGACGACGCCGGGATCAGCACCCGGGTCCTTCGTGCCGACCCGTTGGGGGTGGTGCTGCGAAGCGACGACCGGCTCGCCGGACAAAACTCCCTGCGCACCGCGGACCTCGCCGACCGGCCGTGGTTCCAGCTGCCCCAGGGGACCGACCCGGTGTGGTCTGCGTACTGGAACGGGCTCTCCCGGGAGGGACCGGTCGTGCGGACGGTCAACGAGTGCCTGCAGGCCGTGCTGTGGAACGGCACCATCGGGCTCATCCCGCTAGGGCACGCGCTCCCGACCGGTCTCGTCGCCGTCCCGCTAACCGACCAGGCACCAAGCCAACTCGTCGTCGCGTGGCACACCGACAGCACCGATCCGCTGGTGAGTTCGTTCATCAGGGTCGCGGTCTCGACCTACCGGCCATCGGTGTGAACCACATTTTACCGGGTCCGGGCCGACGCGCTCAAGGTGTGGAAGCAGCGCTCTCGTGACTACAGGGGCCGGACCCGGCCCTGGCGGGGTGGGCACGCAATCAACCGGAGGTCGGAGCAGTGCTCACCCGCCACCCAGAGCCGGGATCACGCCCTACCGGACGACGACTTCCGGGGTGACCGCGCCGAAGTAGGCACCGGTGTTGAGCGTATAGAGCCGTAGGCCCACCGTCCACGGGATGTGCACCCTGGTGTCGATGTGCCCGTTGACGTCGGTACGCGCCGTACCCACGGTGATCCACCCGCTGGTGGACCACCGCTGCACCACCACGCGGGCGGTTGCGCGGGGCGAGTACCGCAGGGAGAAGTCGTACTGCTTCAGCGCGCCGAACACCCTGATGTCGGAGGACCGACGCGTGAGCTGCTGGGCCAGCAACGTCCTGAGCTTGATCGTCGTCCCGAGCGCAGCGGTCGGCAGGTTGTCGCTCTGGGTGTCGGCCTCGCCGTAGATGACGACCCACCGGAACGCACCGGGTTCACCGACGGCGCCGGCCGGCACCGTGACCGTCCCCCTGAAGGCCGTCTGGCCTGCCGCGCCGGCGGTAAACGTCTGCCAGACCAGGTCACCCCGGGCGCTGACCAACGCGACCTGGACCGCTGGACGGCGGTAGCCCGAGGTCGGGACCCGGACCGTGTAAGAGGTGACGATGAACGGGTTCCCGATGTCGACCCGCGTCGGCAGGTCCGTGGACACGCCGCTGCCGATCGGGCGGATCCCGGCCGATCGGGGCGCAGCGCCGAGCCCGGTCGTGCCCCCCGGCGCCCCGGTGGAGGCGGCACTTCGTGCCGCGTGGAGCAGGGCCTCGTGGAACGGCGCGGGATCCGGGGTCGGCGTGGACGCAGACACCCGCGTCGGGACGGACAGCGGGTGGGCGTCGGCTGCCTGGGCCGGCACGGCGACCGCACCGGCGAGGGCGAGCGCTGCGACGGCTGAGCGGACGGGACGGGAGAGCTTCATCGGTACTCCTCGAGAGCGACGGCGGGGTCATCCAACTGCCCGGTCCACGGTCGGGCCGGGTCTGCACGCTCCGATGCGCCAACGGCGGCACAGGTTCGCTGCGGGATGACCTTCACGACCGGGGCGATCCTGGAGGAGCTGACGAACTCAACCTGTGCGCTTGGTCCCAACCGGCCTGCTCGACCAGCAACGCGTACAGGCTGAGGTGCAAGGTGCCGCCATGCGGCGCCCTTGCTCATAACCGCCATGTAGGCGATGGTAAGAAGCGCTTCAGCCGCCAGTAACGCGTTCACCCGTTCGTGAAATAGCCGCAACTCGAACCGGGTCTCATCGCCTACGAGACCCATCGGTGCTGCCAGCATCTGGATACGATCCATGGCGGCGGCCAATACCCCTAGGCGAGCATGTCGGGGAGCGCGGCGACGGCGGTGATGTCCGGCGCACGGTCCAGCAGGGCGTGGCAGCCCGCGGCCGTCCGCGACCCAGCTCGTGCGGCATTGGACCGCGGTGATGTCCGCTGTCCCGGCGGATGTCACCGCCGCGCCGGGCGGTGCTCCCGGTGGTGGGGCTGATGTCCGGGGCGGTGCTGCTGACCGGAAGGCGGTCGGTCCGGCCCCTGACACCAGCGGACGTGACCGTCGCGGGACCGCGGCCCGCGGCGGAGAAGCCGGTCGAGATGAGCGCCGTCCTGGACGCCCCGCCGCTCCAGCTCCGCGATCACCTCGTCGACCATGGTGGTGAAGGCCGCGAGCAAGAGCGGCACCAGCTCGTACCAGTACCGACCGTCCGGCCGGCGCCCGGCTCGGACCCCTGGTAGCGGTCTCGGCGTACGGGAACGGTTGGCCCTTATCGCGTCGACCAGCTTCAACCCGGCGCCAAAGGTGCTCGTCGTCGAGGTCCCGACCGGCGCGGCCGCCCCTGCGCATGGTGGACGGTCACCACTTTGCGCGCGGCGGCACCACGACCCCGCAGCTCGGCGCCAGCGCCGTCGAGCGGCTGGTCCTAGCCCGTGCGACGAGCTCGACCGACGGCCTCACCACCGCGGCGATCATGTTGGAGCCAGCAGCGAACTCCGGTACGGTCCGCGGTAGCTGGAGAAACACGCCGCCGTCGGCTACAGGATCACCGGCCATCCCGCCGTGCGGCAATCGGCAGCGTCAAGCAGACAAGTCCGCTGTGCTTTCCAGCTCCTTGGACGGTCAATTCCTTGCCTCCCGTTGTTCCGTCTCGCGCGCTCGTATCCCATCGCATCAATCTGGAGCAACGCATGGTCACAAGGCGTATGCGCGTCATCGGCGCCATTTCGGCGGCCGCTGGCCTGATTCTGCTGTTCCCGACTCCCGCAGTGGCCACCCCCTCGGTCGGGGTCACGGGCACCGTTCTCGCGACGGCAACGATCGGCGGCAATGACTACGTCCTCCGAGAGATCACCATCCAGCCGGGAGGGACCACCGGCTGGCACTGGCACGACGGGACGCTATTCGGTTATGTCAAGTCGGGCACCCTGACACACGAGATGGCGGATTGCAGGACGGTCGAGAGGTATACGACTGGCCGCGGTCTGCGTGAAGACAGCGGGGCAGACAAGGTGCATCGGGGCGTGAACATCGGTACCACACCGGTGGTCTTGGACGTGTTGTACGTCGACCCGCACGGCGCCCCGCTGTCGGAAAACGCGCTCGATCCAGGATGTCCCGCGCTGGGCTGACACGGGCCGTCTGAGCGGCTCGTGCTGCAAGTCACCGGCGGGAAGGTCCGGCGCTCGGGGAGCGTCGATGGGTTGTTTGCGTAGATGTTCCGTCGTAGTCGCGGCTCGCGGGGGGGCTGTCGGGCGACGGGGCTGTCGCCAAGTGAGGTCGGGTCATGGAGGTCGCGGTCATTAACTTGGACCCGGCTGGTCGGGCGGCGGCGGCTTGGACCCCCGGCGGCATCGGCTCCCATCCAACGCGCCCGCCTCATACGCCTGGGTCCGCTGAACAGGTTGATCCGCGAACCGCGGTTGGTCCGGGACACCCACACGGTGTAGGCCGCCTCCGGGCAAGCGGATGGCATCGACGACGATGAGACGGGTCACCAGGCCAGTGTCCGCGCTACCGGGCCGGCCGGGGTGGTGTCCACCGCGGGTCCCGGTGGGTGTGCTGGGGATCGGTGAACACCAGCAGCGGCAGGCAGTCCACGCCCCCGCGTACCCCAGCGTGGGCCGCGTCCCGCTGCAGCACCGCGGCATCCGCGCGGGCAGTGCTCTCCTCCGTGTACACCCCGACCAGGTCCTCCCCGTCCCAGACCGCCACCGGCACCCGCGCTCCCGGCCCGTCCCCGGTGTGCCGGGTCGGTGACAGCCCCAGCACCGGACCCACCCCACCGGCAGTAACACCCGCCTCGCCTGGGCGGACCCGCCCGCCGCGGGACGGGCTCGGACAACCTCGTTGCCTTCACAAGCTCATCGACCAGTTCCACCAAGCCGAATCAACCAGCGCCAGCCAAAATCATAGCTTTCGGAGCGACGGACCCGGCTTCCTCAGGTGCGCCGTCGAGCCACTGTGACGGCAGGTGAGGAATCTTCGTGTGGAGGGGGCCTCGGAGGAGACAAACCCACTCAGGCATGCGCGTCGATCGCCGTCTGCCGAGTCGAGTGAGCTCATCCAGCCATCTAATGCATACTTACATTATCCGCCAGTAGGTGTAGCGGTCCCCTACCGCATTGCCGCGCAGGTCAGCCCACACCGTCAGTAAATCGCACACCGACTTGTCCTGCTGGCGCACCTTGGCGATCTTCTCGGTCGCGGCCGCGTCGGGGATCGCCCGTTTCGACGGTGGCCGGGTCTTGGCCGAACCCTCCACTGCACCCGGGCGTGCCTGTCGCGATTCCGGGCCCGGGCCCGTGCCTGGCCGCGGCCGTCCGTGCTCGCGGGGCCTGAACCAACCTGTCGGCGCCCGCATCGAAGGGTGTGAAGGCTTCCGGGGAACCCGGGAGACGTCGAACAGATGGGACCATCATGTTCAACCGCACCAGGATCATGACCGCCGTCGCCGTACCGGCTGTCGCCGCGCTCGGTTTCGGCGTCCTCGCGACAGCCCCGGCCGCCAGCGCCACCCCCGCCGCCACCGCCCAGACCGCGCAGATCCCCACCGCCGCCTCGACCCGGCTGCTCGTGGTCGGAGACCGCGGCTCCGACGTCCGCACTTGGCAGCAGGACATCGACCGGGTCGCCGGGAAGATCAACGGCGTCCCCCACGTCGCCACCGACGGCGTCTACGGCCCGCGGACAGCCGCCGCCACCCGCGCCTTCCAGCGCTACGCCCACCTCTCCCAGGACGGCGTCGTCGGACCGAACACCCGCAGCGCCATGACCACCGCACTGCACGGCTCGCCCACCCCGGCCGCCCAGCCGATCCTGCGCCGAGGCGACCACGGACAGGCCGTCCGCGTGTGGCAGACCGACCTGGACAACCTCTCCACCGCGGCCGGCCGCGGCGGCGGCCTCGGGACCGTAGTAGTCGACGGCAGCTTCGGGCCCAAGACCGAGGCCCTCACCATCGCCCTGCAGAAGACCGAGCACATCGCGCCCGACGGGATCGTCGGCCCGAACACCCGCGCCGCCTACCTCACCCTGCTCGCCTCAGAAAAGAGGAACGGCTGAGGTGACACCCATGCCGGGCCCGGCCACCACTCGGTGGCCGGGCAGCACCGACAGGACCTGAACCACCACCACCGCCGGCCGCGTCCTGCAGCACCCGCCCAGTACAGCTGCGCCCGCCAAACCACCGTCCCTGACCTCAAACCCAGCCCGGATAGGCGGCCAAATACGTACGGATTTTGGTGCTTTAGAGGCGTGGCAGTCGTGAGCACGGGTCAGGCCCGGGAGTCTCTGCACAGCATCGCCCGCCGGTTCGACGCCGGGGAGAGCGAGCCAGTGTCTTCGACTCCCACCGCCGTCCCAGGCGTCATCGTCCCGGTCGCTGTGTGGGAGCAGCTGCTCGAGCACGTTGAGGACGACCTCGCGTCCACACGGGGCGCTACCGGCCCCAGGCTCAGCCACGCCGACGTCGCCGCGCTCATGCAGCACCTCGCCCCGTCCCGACCAAGTAAGCCCCAGCCCACCGGCCCCCCGCTACCTCCTCAGCTTCCACCCGCAGGTCACCGACGACCTCACCGCGCTCGTCGGCCACGACCCGCCCGTCCTCGACGCGGTCACCGCCCTCCTGGACGATCTCGCCCACGGCCGGGTCACCGGTAAGCAGCTCGGCGAACGGCGGGTCAGCGTGACCTCACCGGCTACGCCCGAGCCAATTCGACCTCGCCGGCCAGCGGCCCCACGGTTCCGCCTGCTGGCGCAGCAGCAGGCGGAACCACCAACTCGTGTCGTTCCGACGGGTCAGGTTGAGGGCATGGCCTTGAGGGCGCTGCGTCCCCGCGCACCCTGGGCGCGGGGATCGCAGCTGCTCCGGAGTCGAGGCCGCAGACCCGGGCCTGGGTCCGGCGGCTCTCAGGCGTGCTGTGCGGGTGTGCGGGTCGGGATGAGGTCGAGCCGGTCGGTCATCGCAGTGTCGAGGTGGACTTCGCTGACGGCGATGTTGGCGTCGAGGTGGTCGATGGACGCCGTACCGGGGATGAGCAGGGTGTTCGGGTCGTGCTGTAGCAGCCAGGCCAGCCCCACCTGTGACGGCGTTACTCCCAGCGTCGCAGCGGTCTCCTGGACGTCGGGTTCGTCGGTGACCTTGGGAAGGCCGGGGAAGGCGCTGCCGAGGGGGAAGTACGGCACCCACGCGATGCCTTCTGCTGCGCACAGCTCGAGCATCGGCTCGTCGCTGCGGTCAACCAGGCTGTAGGCGTTCTGCACACAGACGATCCCCGCCGGCAGGGCGCGACGCAGGACCTCGATCGTGATGCTGCTCAGACCGATGCCCCCGATCAGCCCCTCCGCGCGCATGGCCGTCATCTCGGCGAGCTGATCCTCGACATCGACCACCTGATCGGGGCCCCCGGGCACGGCGTGGCCGGTGTCCATCCGACGCAGGTTCACCACCGGGATCTGCTCCAGCCCGAGACTGCGCAGGTTGTTCTCGACGCTGACCCGCAGTTCCTCCGGGCGTTGGGCCGAACGCATCGGCAGCGGCCCGGCCGGATTCGGGTCGGCGCCGATCTTGGTCACGACCATCACGTCGTCTCCGGACCGGAGGGCGTCCCGGATGACCCCGTCGACGAAGCCGTGGCCGTAGAACTGCGCGGTGTCAATGTGGTCGACGCCGAGCTCGACAGCGCGGCGCAGCACCCCAAGGGCGGTGTCCCGGTCCTCGGCCAGCCGGGCCAGCTGCATGGCGCCGTAGCCGATCCGGGAGACCGTCCGGCCGGCGAACGTCGCGGTCCCACCGGGATGGGACATCGGGTTCGCCGAGGTGGTGGAGTCAGTCATCAGGGGTCCTCCCGGTAGAAGTGTTGTAACGTCAACAGTAGGGGGGGCGTGTAGAGATGTCAACACTGCCAGCTGATGATGTGACGCTTTGGATGGCGTGGAAGCGCGTCAGTGAGGTGACCCGGGGACGGATCCTCACGGACGTGATCGCTCACAGCCCGCTCACCGAGCCCGAGCTGACCGTGCTGCTCCACCTCGACGACGCAGGCGGCACGCTCCGGCAGAACGCGCTGGCGGCGGCCGCCGGGTGGGACCGCACTCGCCTGTCCCACCTCCTGACCCGCATGCAGGAACGCGGATACCTAACCCGCAAGCGGCTCGGCCACGGTGTCGAGATCACCATGCTCGACCCCGGTCGCGACGTGTTCGCCGCAACCCGGAACCCGCTGGCCGATGCCGTACAACGGCACGTCACGAGCCGACTGACGGCCGAACAACAGGCAGCGCTGCGGACCATCACCGAAGTGCTCGCCAACTGACACCAGAACCGAGTGCACCAGAGCCACAGCTGAACCCCGAGCCTTACGACCCAAGCTCCATCGTGGATTTGCCAACCACAGGTGGGCCGGTCCCCTGCTCGCTCGGGTGGTCTTGGTCAGACCGCTGCCCGATCACCGGGTCACGTCCCGCAGGTCGGTCTGCGCCAGGTGTCGACATTTCGGTAGGTGCTCGACGATTTCAATCCGACCTCGGCGGCCGCGCCCGCGACGGTCGCCCTTCGGCGACCAGTACGCAGACCCAATCCACGCGCCGGATGCGGCCGCAGCCGGTCGGAACTCGACCCGCTGCGCTGCCCACCACCCGGGGGCAGTGACGGCCCGTGCCACCCGCGCGCCCACCGAACCACTATCGCGACCCCGTCTGCCTCCGCCGGCCCGGTGTGCTCGAGCAACCGGGTCTCCCCCACCCGATCACCGCTCTCGCTGCAGTCGCGGTGTCCACTCATCCCACCCCGGCGGGGTCCGGGCCGTGGTTCTGATAACACCCGCTACCGGGTCTCCCCCACCCCGACCAACCGCGCTCAGCGCCACCAACGGCACCCCCGCGCCCGCAATCACACCAACCGGTCCGCCAATGGCGCCCAGTCACGCGACCGACGCGCAGCCGCCGCGAACTCGACGAGGTCGGCGCGGTCAACGTCGCTCAGTTCTTCCGGCCGCGGCGCGCCCGTGGCGTTCAGCGACGCACGGTCTCCACCGCCAGCCCGGCTCCGAGCCCGGCCATGACCAGACCACCTGCGCGGGTGGTCCGCACCATCCGGCGAGGATCGGTGACGAAACCACGCGCGCGCGGAACCGGCGAATAGGGCCCAGGCGGTGTCGAGCAACAGGGCGGTGACTACGAACACCGCCCCTAGGACGGCGAGCTGGGCTGGCACCGACCCGGCGGCGGGGTCGACGAACTGGGGTAGAGCGGCGCTAAAGAACACCAGCGCCTTGGGGTTGAGGACCCCGACGACCAATCCCTCGCGCAGAACCCGGTGCCACGGTGGCGCTTCACCCCTGACCGTCTTCGACGCCAGACCGCCGTGACGGCCGGCCGAAAGCAGGGTGCGGACGCCGAGCACGACGAGGTACGCGGCGCCGACAAGCTTGACGGTCAGCAGCAGCTCTTCCGAGCGCGCCAGTAGCGGTCCCAGCCCGAGCGCGACCAAGGCGGCCAGCACCATCCCCCCGGTGGCAGTGCCCACCGCGGTCAGCGCTGCCACCGCCCGCCCCATCGCCACCGCCCGCCCGACGATGAACAGCACGCTGGGCCCGGGCACCACCACCAGCAGCGCCGAGGCCGCGGTGAAGGTCAACAGCCTCGCGACGGTCACCTCCGCATCCTGACACTTGAGCGGTACTCATCGCTCCCACCTGCCCGTCAGGTCAGTCCACGGTTGTCGTGTGTGGCGGTCGCCCGGCGTCTTGGAAGGGTCAGGCGCTGAGCGTCGACGGGTGCTCGGTGACCGCCTCGCTGGTCGCGTTGCTCTGGCCTGGGACGGGGACTTCTCGAAGGCGATCCGCGCGTCGGCCATCCTCGAACCATCCCCCAAGGCGCCCCGTGGTTATACATCGGTGACAAGGGCTACCTCGGCCTAGAAATGCTCACCCCGCAGCGCAAACTGCGCTGGACGAACTCACCGCCAACCAGAAGGAGAACAACAAAGTGATCAACTCCAGGCGCGTCGTCGAGCAGTCCATCGCCAACCTCAAGACCCGGCGCATCCTGCACACCGACTACCGGTGCCCCCTGCGCGCCTTCGCGAGCACCCTCACCGCCGTACTGGCGCTAGAGTTCTACCGCACTGGTACAGGACCGTTATGAATAAGCCTCTTTTAGTACCTCAGGCCTCGGGCTGATTAGCTCTGAAGTTGCCGACGACGCCGAGGAGTTCCAGCTTCTCGACGGCTGGGCTTCCCGGGACCGGTGTGAACCAGAGCAGACGTTGCGTGCCGTCCTCACTGAGCAGGTTCAGACAGTTGAGCTCGAGCTCGCCCAGCGTCGGGTGAATGAGCCTCTTGCGGTCCGCGCGCCGGACAGCGACCTCCTGCCGGGCCCACAGGTCGGCGAACTCCTGGCTCTCGTTCAGCAGGCGGCTGGTGAGGTTACTGACGAGTCGGTCCCTGCCGCGTCGCGCAGTGACTGCTCGCAGGTCGGCCACGAAGACGTGGGACTGGTGCTCATGTTCGTCGCGGTGGTACAGGTCACGGGCCTGGGGGTCGGTGAACCACTGGTAGAGGAAGCTGGCTCGCAGTCCAGAGGTGTGCTCGGGCCAGCCGAGCAGCGCGGCCGCCAGCGGGTTCTGGACGAGCGTGACGCTGAGGTCGCTGATGATCTGGGCCGGGGTCGAGGTGAGCCTGTCCAGCAGGTCGAGCATCCCAGGATGGACGTGCGCGTTCGCGCTACCCGCAGCCGGTAATGCTCGGCCGGCGAGGTGGTAGAGGTGGTTGCGTTCGTCCAAGGTCAGGTGGAGGGCGCGGGCGAGAGCTGCGAGCATCTGCTCGGACGGCTGGGCTCCCCGGCCCTGCTCGAGCTGGGCGTAGTAGTCGACGGATGCGCCGGCCAACGTCGCCACCTCATCCCGGCGGAGCCCTGGCACGCGACGTCGTGGGCCGTCGTTCAACCCCAGGTCGCGCGGGTTGAGCCGATCCCGCCGTGACTTCAGGAAGCCACCCATCCCTACCAAGTCCATGTCGGCATTGTGGGGCGGCGTGCACGGTCCAGCCAGGTGACGCTGCCACCACACCAGGCCGCGGCCGACGCCAGGATCGCCTGTTCGGTGCCCGCGGTCTGAAATTGGTCTGCCGCGGGCACATTTGCTGAGACAGGTGTTGGCGTCACCAGTACCGACGTCGCCTAGTTCTCCCTCGCCTGGCCTGGGAGGGTCGATCTCGGCGGCCGGCAGGTCGCCAGGAAAAGGAGACGGATCTATGACCGGGTCGATGGTGGCTGTCATCACGGGCGGGTCGCGCGGGATCGGGCGCGCCATCACCGAGAGGCTGGCAAGCGACGGCGTAGCGGTCGTGGTCGGCTACGCGGCATCGTCGGAGGCGGCCCGCGAGATCGTCACGAGCGTGAGCCGGGCTGGCGGCAGCGCCGTGGCGGTGCGCGCCGACGTGGCCGACCCCGGACAGGTAGCGGCCCTGTTCGACCGAACGGAGTCGGAGTTCGGCGGCGTCGACATCGTCGTCACCTCCGCGGGGATCTTGAGACCGGCGCTGATCGCCGAGGCGACGGACCAGGACTTCACCGAGCAGGTCGAGGTCAACATCCGGGGCACGTTCAACGCCCTACGGCAGGCAGCGCGACGCATCAGCGACGGCGGGCGCATCGTCGCGCTGTCCAGCACCACCCTGGCGTTGAACGCGCCGGGCTACGGCGTCTACAACGCCACCAAGGGTGCGGTCGAGGGCTTCACCAAAGTCTTGGCCAAAGAGGTGGGCTCGCGCGGTGTCACGGTGAACGCGGTCGCCCCAGGGCCGGTCGAAACGGAGTTGTTCCTCGCCGGGAAGAGTGCCAGCGACGTGGAGCAGCTCGCGGGCCTGGCTCCGCAGCACCGGATCGGGCAGCCAGCCGACATCGCCGATGCCGTTGCCCTGCTCGTCTCTCCTGACGCCGGGTGGATCAGCGGCCAGGTCGTCCGCGTCAACGGGGGCGTGGCATGAGCGCGCCCGGACCTCGCGGCGTCCCGCAGGTCGTCGTGGTCACCGGAGCCGGGTCGGGGCTGGGCCAGGTGATCGCGGAGAGGCTGGCCCTGGCCGGCCACGTCGTCTACGCCGGGATGCGCGGCGTCGCCTCGCGGTCTGCTGACCGCGCCGCGACCGCGCAGCGATTCGCGAGCACGCACGGCGTCGCGCTGCTACCGCTGGAGCTCGACGTCCTGTCCGACACCGGCTGCCGCGCCGCCGTCGACCAGGTCCTCTGCGAGCAGGGACGCCTCGACGTGATGGTCAACAACGCGGGCATGCTGATGTCCGGGGTCGCCGAGGCGTTCACCCCCGAGCAGTTCCTGACGATCCTGGACACCAACGCGGTCTCCTGGCTGCGCACGGCCCGCGCGGCGCTACCCGTGATGCGGCGCCAGGGCGCCGGGACGCTCGTCTACGTCAGTAGCACGACAGCGCACATCGTGGAGCCGTTCATGGCCACGTACGTCGCCAGCAAGGCCGCCGGCGAGGCCTTCGCCGAGTCGGTCGGCTTCGAGGTCACCCCGTTCGGCATCGACACCGTGATTGTCGTGCCCGGCGCCTTCACCCAGGGCACCGAGCACTTCGCGCACACCACCGGTCCGGCGGAACCAGCGGTCACGGCCCAGTACGGCGACGTCGCGGCGTCGGTGGCCGACATCCCACGGCGACTGGAAGCGATCGACATCGCCCACCAGGGCCACACCGCCGACGTCGGCTCGGTCGGCGACGCCCTGGTCGAGGTCCTGGGCCAGCCCCGCGGCTCGCGCCCACGTCGTGTGGTCGTCGATGCCCAGCGCAAGGGAGTCGAGGGCATCGACGCGATCAGGAGCGAGCGTCAGCAGACCTTCTTCACCGCCCTCGGCATCGACCACCTGCTCGACCTTCCCGACCGTCCCTGAACAGCACGACCAAGCCATCAGTGATCCCACGACCATGGAGACCCACGTGCCGAATCCGTTGCACCAGCTCGTCGAGACGTTCTACCGGGCGTTCTCCGGCGAGACCGACCTGCTCGACGAGGTCGTCACCCCCGACTGGGAGGACATCCCGCTCGGCCCCGGGCAGAAACCTGGGCTCGACGGCGTCAAGCCCATGATCAACGGGATCGGGCAGTCGTTCACCGATTTCCACATCGTCGTGCACGACGTGATCGACGGACGTGGCCCGGACGGCAACGGCAGCATCGGCGTCCGCGCCGAGATGCGCGGCACCCACACCGGCGACATGTTTGGGATCGCCGGCACCGACCGGACGGTCCGCATCCCGATCCACGAGTTCCACCTCGTGCAGGACGGCCGCCTGGCCCGGACCTGGCACCTCGAGGACTGGTTCGGCTTCTTCAACCAAATCGGTCACGCCCCCTCCATCGGACAGGACAACCAGTGAGAGCCATCCAGATCGGCCAGTACGGCGACGCCCCCACCATGCGAGACGTCGAGCAGCCCACCGCCGGGCCGGGTGAGGTGCTCGTGCGCGTCGCGGGGGCCGCCACGAACCCTCTCGACCTGAAGATCACCGCGGGCTACATGCACGACTTCTTCCCCATCGCGTTCCCCTACACGCTCGGGACCGACGTGTCCGGGACCATCACCGCGCTCGGAGGCCGGGTCGAGGGCTGGGCCGTCGGCGACCACGTCGTGGCGCGGCTTGACCCTTCAGCCGGCGGCGGGTACGCCGAGTTCGCGGTGGTCCCGGCCGAGCAGCTGGTCCCCGCGCCCACCTCGACACCCCTGTTCCTCGCCTCTGGGGCGGCCACCGCCGCAGCGACCGCCTGGCAGGCCGTCAGCGAGATCGCCGACCTTCAGGCCGACCAGAAGGTCCTGATCCACGCCGGCGCCGGCGGGGTCGGCAGCTTCGCCGTGCAGATGGCGCACTCGCTCGGGGCGCACGTCATCACCACCGCCTCGGGAGCAGGTCTACGGATCGCCCACGACCTCGGGGCGGACGAGGTCATCGACCACACCGCCGGGCCGTTCGAAGCCCAAGTCGCCGGTGCCGACGTCGTCATCGACACCGTCGGCGGCGCCGTAGAGGCGCCGTCACTAGAAGTTCTCCGACCAGGAGGCCTACTGATCGCGGTGCCCATGCCCCCCGACGCCGGACGCGCCGCCGCACGCGGGCTCCGCGCCGAGTTCCTCTTCCACGCCTCGGACGCGCAACGGCTCCGCACCGTCATAAAAATGGTCGACACCGACCTCCGGATCCTGCTCGACCGCAGGCATACCCTGGAAAAAGCCCCAGAGGCGCTGCGGTACCTCGCGGCCGGGCACGCCAAGGGCAAGGTCATCTTGACGGCTGGCGTTTCCTCAGCGTGAGACGCCGAGCGTGTCACGGCGCCGCTCCTCAAGCATCCAGGCTGAGAACGCAGGGTGCCTGCGGGCAGCAGTGACCAGCTCGTGAGGACGGTGTGCAGGTCCGGGGGGCTGCAGGGGCGCCCGGCTCTGGGACCAGAACGGCCGCCGCGCGGCCACCTACTAGGGCCCGCCACCGTCAAGAGCGCGTGTCACGTTCGCGTGTCGAAGTAGTCGCCGTGCGCAAGGTCCTCGAGCAGGGTGCGGTGGTTCGGTGCCCACCCGAGCGCCTGCCGGGTCTCGTCGCTAGAGACGGGCGCGTCGGTGCCGAACACCGAGGCCATGAACGGGTTGCCGAAGTGCGCCCCAGCCTCGTGGGCGTCGACCGACCGGGTGGGCAAGCCGAGCGCGTCCCCGATCGTCTCGGCGATGCGCTTGAACGCGATCGCGGGCTCCCCCACCCCGTGCACCACCCGGCCGGCGGAGGCCTTCTCCAGCGCGAGGCGGTAGAGGTCGGCAGCGTCGAGGCGGTGGACCGCCGGCCAGCGATTCGAGCCGTCACCGACGTACGCCGAGACGCCGGTGGCGCGGGCGGTGGCGATCAGCAGCGGGACGAACCCGTGGTCCCGGGGGCCGTGCACCGTCGGAGCGAGCCGGACGACGACAGCCCGCACACCGCGGTCGGCGAAAGCGAGGCACGCCTGCTCACCCGGGATGCGCAGCGACCCGATGGAGCCGGGGTCGGGAGCGTCCTGCTCGGTGGTGAGCCGACCGGCGGGCATCACCAGCGTGCCCGAGGTCGTCAGCAGCGGCTTGCCGGTCCCGACAAGCGCCTCGCCGAGAGCCTGGATCGCCGCGACCTCCCGCCGGGTCATGCTCGCGGGGTCACTGAAGTCCCCGCCGTTGGCCATATGGATGGCGGCGTCGGCCCGCAAGGCGGCGGCCCCCAGCGTGTCGAGGTCGTCGGTCGACCCGCGCAGCGGCGTCGCGCCCAGCGCCTCCAGCCGGGCCGCGGAAGCAGCCGAGCGAGCGAGACCGGTGACGGTGTGGCCGGAACCAATGAGCTCGATGACGATGGCCGGGCCGGTCTGGCCAGTCCCGCCGGTGACGAAGACGTGCATGCTGCTCTCCCCTACCGACGCATCCGTTGCGTCACTCGGTGAACGTACCTCCGTAACAGCACTCAGTGACACAACCCGTAGGATCGGCGGCATGCCTCGTAGCGGCGCCGAAGGGCGGGACCGCCTCGAGCGGGCCGCTCTCGAACTCTTCACCGAGCGCGGCTATGACCGAACCACCGCTGCGGATATCGCCGCCCGAGCGGGCGTGACAGGTCGCACGTTCTTCCGGCACTTCGCCGACAAGCGCGAGGTGCTCTTCAACATCGAAGCCCGCCAACAGGAGGCCCTGGCCGTCGCGCTCGCCGACGTCCCGGACAGCGTGCCGCCGATGGCGGCGGTCCTGCAGGCGTTCCGCTCGATGGCCCCCGCCCTGGAGGACAACCGTCCGCTCGCGGAGGCACGTCAGCGCGTCATCGCGGCGACCCCGGCGCTGCGCGAGCGAGAACTGGCTAAGGAAGCCGCACTGAGCGTCGTCGTCGCCGACGCGCTACGAGCACGCGGGCTGTCCGACTGGCCGGCGACCCTCCTGGCGCAAGTCACCACCGCCGCGCTAGGACACGCGATCCACACCTGGGTAACCGACCCATCCAGCGGGATCAACGCCTTGATCGTCCAGGCCTTCACCGACCTACGCGACTTTTCCGACGTTGACATAGCTCCCGAACCGGCCACCCTGCGCTAACCCGCTGGCTACCGGTGCCGGGCGTTGCCCTCAGGCCTCGCCACGACCGTCGCCACATCCTCCTCGACCCCTGGCTCGGCGCCCACACGAGTCAAGACCACCGGCGCCCCGCCCGACCAGCCCGTCCCACGTCGATCTTCAGTGGGACACTGATCGCGTTTGCGGCCCTACAGCTTTCCGACCTACTCGAAACGATCGCAGCGCCAGGCTGATCCGGGTCGGAGGGGGCGTCAGGCAGCTGCGGTCGCTGCTCCGCCGCGCGGTCGGCCAGGAGCTGGCTGGCGGCGGGGCCGGGCCACCCCGGCGTCGCAATGACAGCAGCTGAACGCCTACCCCGGCGGCGGGGACCGCGATCCGCCACCGGAGACCTAAGTGCGCGGACCGGCCGTCGGGATCAGACAAGTCCAGCGGGCGGCCGGTGTTAACGCTGGCCGGTCAGCACGCTCACCGCCACGTCCTCGACCAGGTCGCCGTCATTCTCGTAGGGACCCAGCACGGCGCGCAGGGCCGCCTCGAAGGCCGGCGTTCGGTCGGGGGGATCACCCGCGGCTGACCCGGACTCCCGAACGGTCGGACCGGGTGCGTGGGTGCGGTACTCGGCCCGCGCGGAGAGCATGGTCGCCCCGGTGATCCAGGAGGTGTTCACCGCCGCCGGCCGCACCGCATTCGATGACGCCGCGATCCGGATGTGCCAGGCCTGCACGGTGCGCGTCCCGTGCGCCGCGTGCGCGGCCACCGCCGACGTCGCCGCGATCTGGGGCGGGCGCCGCCGCCACCTCCCCGATGCCAGCTGGGGCGAATCCAGTCAGCGGCGGATACCCGCCACGAGGGTTTCCCAGTTACTGGAAGCGATGGAGTTCTGCTCGGCGGCTGTCATGCCCGCCGCCGCCAAGAACGCGGGTACAGAACCGTCGTGCTCCCTGTTGAACGGATAGTCGGAGCCGTACATGACGCGATCCACCCCGACGGTCTCGACACTCCATCGGAGGTATTTCTGGCTGGCGATGCCGCCGGGGGTGATGAAGACATTCGAGCGGAAGTATTCGGCGAGTGGTCGCTGAAGGTGGGTCACTCGGTCGAGGACTGCGATGCGGTCGAGGTAGAAGAGGACGACCTCGCCCCAGTGCCCGAGGATGACCTGGAGTTCGGGGCACCGGTCGAAGAGACCGCTGGTGATCATGCGGAGGAGGGTGAGCCCGGCGTCGAAGTGCCAGCCGATCGCCCCCGTCGCGAGCAGCGCGTCCACCGGCTCCCCGAAGCCCTTGTAGTAGGCCTCGTTGATGGCCGGTCTCGGCGCGCGGGGGTGGAGATAGATGGGGGCACGCAGGTCTGCCGCTGCCTCATAGATGTCCCAGAACTCAATGGCGTCGACGTTGAAGTCACCAGATCGTGCGTTGATCATGGCCCCGTTGAGGCCCAGGTCGACGACCGCGCGCCGCAGTTCAGCTGCGGCCTGGTGTGGGGCGGGCGTGGCCAGTGTCGCGAAGCCTTGAAGATGTTGAGGGTGGCGGCGTACCGCGCTCGCGATGGCATCGTTCGTGGCCACCTGCAGGGCGACGGCTTCGGCAGCGGGCAGGTTCTGCAGGCCCGGTGTGGTGAGGGACACGACTGCGGTGTCGATACCGGCGTCGTCCATGGCGGCGAGGCGCCCGTCGTCGAGATTGAGCAGGGCGTGGGTGACGTCACTGTCGACGGCCCACTTCATCATGGGTTCGGCGAGACCGGGACCAGCTCGCTTCCACGCCTTCACTACCTCGGGTGTGGCCATGTGCTCTTCCAGTCCGTAAATCCTCATGCGGCGCGAGCATCTCCTTTCTCTTTGCGTGCCAGGACTTGGGTGGGATCGATGAACTGGTGTCCCGCGGTGGCCGCCGGAATACCGGTCCTGAGTGGTGCTGCTGGTGACGATGACCCATGCCGTCGAGTGGGGTCGGCCGCTGCACCAGGCGGTTCGCCGCGCGACTGTGCGGACCAGTCGCGCGGCAGGACCGGGCTTGCGGTACCACCCGCCGGGCGGCCTCACGGGAGGCTGACGACCTCGGCCCGTGCACCCGGTCGACATCCCAGCCGGAGGAGATCGACCGCGCCACGGCACAGGTTCCGTCAGAGTGCGATGACGATCTTCCCGGTTGCTCTGCCCGCCGCGAGGGTGGCGAGGCCGTCGGTGGCGTGATCGAGATCGAGGACCTCTGCGACGCTGACCCGCAGTGAGCCGTCGGCGATCCTGGCCGCGATGGGGCCGGTGACTTCGCGGGTTGCCCTGGCCATCACCTTGAACCCGGTGAGTCCGGCGGCGGCGAGGGTGTTCTCATGAGGAGCCCGACGTTTTCCGGACAGTGAATCTGTTGGGGGTTTTTTGCGGCTCGGTTGTCGCGAAACCAGTTCTGCTCGGCCTCATTTGGTGTGATGTATCCGAGCGCGGAGTGGAGCCTTTTCTGATTGTATCTTAGTTCGATGTAGCGGCTGATGTCAATTCTGGCGTGGCCCTTGGTGGGGTACACGGTTCGGTTGACTCGTTCGTTCTTGAGGGTGCCGTTGAATGACTCAGCCCAAGCATTGTCGTAGCACGTTCCGGTGCGTCCCAGGGAGCGGACCAGTCCCAGTTGGTCGGT
>JAABUT010001492.1_pt1 | contig 26428 bp, 27 predicted proteins | sample 5559281 | NCBI WGS metagenome assembly JAABUT01 (sample SAMN10711880, study PRJNA513359) | rock metagenome | isolation source: Antarctica rocks | place: Antarctica: Victoria Land, Ricker Hills nord | collected 2016-01-04
ATTAATTTTTCATTAAGCCGCTTTTAGTTTTATGATGTTTTCTTCAGAATTTCGCTCACTCCAAATTATATAATTAGCTTGTTTATTCTTTAATGCTTCCAAAAATTCACCTTTAATTGGTTTTTCGTCGTCATTAATTATGGCAATTGCAGTTACACTTTTTTTACTAACCCTTTCTCTTATTGGTTTTATATCATCCCAGCTAAAAAGGAAACTACTCAGTGTTTGTTTACTGATAGTATTAAAAGATTTTAAAACTAGTTCACTGTTTTTTCCTGCGATTTGAAAATCAAACATAAATTCTAAACCTGTGGCACCTTTTGATATAAAATCAGGTGTATATATAATATTCTTTTCATCGAGATAAGTTCTTACATCTTCTTTAAAAATTGAAAGCACATTTGATTTTGATAAAACATACAAGTCATTCAATTCAATAATAGCTGAAAGAAAGTTGTGTTTCTTTTGTGAAAAATTTTGTTCTGTTGTTTCAGTAATTAGTTCGTCGTCCTTACACTGAATACCATAGTTAAGCAAGATTCGTTCAGCGATATTTCTTCTTTCCCCTACTCTAGATAGGGAAGTACCAACTAAATCAAGATTATGAAACGTTTCACCATTATCTGACAATGTTATTTTATCTTCTTTTTTCCTTGCATACATTTCGATTACATCATTAAAAAGACCAATAAACGGAGTCTGAATAGCTACCCATTCCGTTCGTTGATCTGGAATAATAACTGTTTTGCTTTTTAACCACGTGTAATAATCGCTTATTAATGTATTTGCCCAAGTCATAATATTGAATTCTGAATAGTAAAGGGTGAAACAAGATTAATTTCTTTGGCAAAAGCACTAATGGCATTGCTAAAATCATCAGTATTGTTAACATCTAAAACAGGAAAATTATATTCCTTCAAAGGAACAGCCCATGCTAGGTCTCTAAAACCTTCTACAAATAAGTGAACGTGAGGCTCGTTTTGAAAAAAGTAACCAACATAAGGTTTTGCAATTTCAGGAACATAATCTGTTATAGTTTCAGGATTTTTGTGACCTCCTTTGTAATCGATTCTAATAAGTCCTTCTCTACTATTATTCTCTTGAGTGTGAAATGAAATTTTGAATGTTATCTTTCTATTAGAAGTTATTTCGAATAAAAATTCATATTCAGGCTCATCCAAATTACGTAAAGTAAAACGAGTTTTTTCATCTGAAAGATTAATAATTGCTGTTCCTCCTACCATACTTTTAGGAAGTTTAATCAATTTTGAAGCTAACACATTTGAAAACATTCCTTTAATCTTACTTGATGTCGTAAAGTAATTAAAAAAAGTTTAGAAACTAATATTCTGATTTTTATTGAATTGTTCTCAAACCCTAATACTTCCTAACCAAATTATTCAAAATCATCCGGCTCGAATCCGTAACCATTCGCGTACTGTCCTGTGGTGTAAAATGGCGTTTAAAAGCAATTAGTGCAGCCGTAGAATCTCTTGTATCATAACCAATTAAACGCATCGCTTGCAGGAAGTTGAAGTTTGCCGCAACAGAATCCAATTTAACATCATACCAGTTGCCAAATCCATGATCAGCCAGCGTTTTCCAGGGGAAATATTTATTGGGATCGACTTTACGGCCAGGCGCAATATCGCCGTGGCCAATAAAATTTGCCGTCGGGATATTGTAGGCTTTTTTTAAGGTTGATAAAAGAAGCATCAAACTATTAATCTGTGCTTCCGGAAAAGGCACGAAACCATTGTTGTCCAATTCAATCCCGATAGAATTACTGTTGATATCCGTATTGCCGCCCCATTTGGCGTTTCCGGCTTGCCAGGCGCGCAGGTAATCGTTCAACATGTGGAAAACCTTGCCGTCTTTCCCGATCACATAATGTGCGCTCACTTGCGTTCTGGGCAGCGTAAAAGTTTTTAGCGTTTGCTCTGTCGAGTTTTGCGCCGTGTGATGGATGATCACATAATTCGGTTTCCGCATGTTGAAATTTGTAGTGCCAACCCAGCTTTTTTTATCGGGTATTTCTCCTGCTGTTGCTGGCGGGGTTTGTCCGATAATTTTAGCATATTCCTTCGCTTGTTTTTTGTAAGATCGATTGGTGATGGCATAAGGATTTGTTGCACAACCGGCAAAAAGTAACGTTGCGGCGGTAATTAATGAAAAGTTGAATTTGTTTTTCATTTTGATGATGTCAATTATAACGATGCTTCTTTTACCGGCCTAAATATTGTAAAGCCAGTCCAACCCGTTCCGCAACTTCTTTTGCACCCAAAACTTCGGTTAGATCAAACACAGCCGGGCCAAATTTCCCGCCAACCAAAATTATCCGGAATGGCAGCATCACTTCAGCGATTTTGATACCTTTTTCGGTAGCCAAAGCTTTAAATGTAGCTTCAATTGTTGCTGCCTCCCAAGGGTTGATTTCAGTTAATTTTTGGATGAAAGCAGTAAAAAAATCTGTTTTGGCAGCGTTCCATTTGGGTTGGATGCTTGGCCAGTCGGTGGTGCTTTCTGTTGGTTTTTGGAAGAAGTAAGCCGCATGCTCGTAAAAATCAGTTAATAAAGTGCAGCGGTCTTTTACCAGATCAATAATTTTTTTAAGCTGAGGATTGTTCTCCGCAAAAATACCATGATCACGAAAAACCGGAATTACCAAAGGTTCCAAATCCTGAGCCGCACTTTGCTTGATCCATTCGTGGTTGAACCATTTTGCTTTTTCAAAATCAAACTGTGCCCCGGCTTTACTGATGCGGTCTAAAGAAAATTCGCGCAGCAATTCTTCCAACGAAAATAGTTCCTGATCGGTGCCATTGTTCCAGCCCAGCATTGCCAGCAAATTCACAAAAGCTTCTGGCAAAAAGCCCAGTTCGCGGAAACCTTTTGTCAAATCGCCGGATTTTGGATCCGTCCAGTTCATCGCATAAACCGGGAAACCCAAGCGGTCGCCATCGCGTTTGCTCAGTTTTCCGTGTCCGTCTGGTTTCAAAATCAACGGTAAATGCGCCCATTCTGGCATGGCATCTTTCCAGCCCAAATATTCCCACAAAAGCAAATGCACCGGTGCTGATGGCAACCATTCTTCTCCGCGGAAAGCATGCGTAATTTTCATCAGGTAATCATCCACCACAACAGCCAAATGATAAGTCGGCATGCCGTCGGCTTTCAAAAGCACTTTATCATCTACGGTGCTGGTTTCAAAATTAACGCGGCCACGGATCAAATCCGTAAAACCAATCGTTTCATCCACTGGCATTTTGATGCGGATAACGTGCGGCGTGCCAGCATCAAGCAAAGCCTGTACTTCGTTTACCGGCAAAGAAATGGAATTGCGCAATCCGTTTCGGTGCGCATGTCCGTATTGAAAATTCGGGCTTTCTTCCCGTTTTTGTTCGAGTTCTTCGGGCGTATCAAAAGCGTAATAGGCATTTCCTTGCGCTACCAATTGCTCGGCGTATTCGCAGTACAGCGTTTTGCGCTCACTTTGGCGGTACGGGCCGTATTCGCCTCCGGCTTGCGGGCTTTCATCCGGCGTGATACCGCACCAGTCCAGGCAATCCAAAATGTATTGTTCGGCACCTTCCACAAAGCGCGTTTGATCGGTATCTTCTATCCGCAAAATAAATTTGCCATTATTCTGGCGCGCAAAAAGGTAATTAAAAAGTGCCGTGCGCACGCCGCCCAAATGCAGGCCGCCAGTTGGGCTTGGTGCAAAACGCACTCTTATTTGATCAGACATGATAAATTTTTATCGGTAAAAACAGCATTGGTAAACCATGGCAAAGGTAAGTTTTAACTGTTTATGCCTGTGCCAATTTTTGTACGATAAAAACAGTATGCGGCAATATTCCAATCCAAATCGCGTATTTTATCTTGAATGAACCCTTACGAACATAAACGCCAGTGGAATTACCTGCTGCTAGTTTTTGCCGCCATAATTGCCAGCGGATCTTTGCTTTACACCAACTATCTGGTTAAAAATATTGCCAAAGCCGAACATACGCGTGCCGAAGTTTGGGCCAGGACGATGCAGCAGCAGCTTTCTTCGGAGGATAATGATTTCCTGAATTACGTTTTTATTGTGCGCGATAGTTTATCCGTTCCGGCATTGATTACAGATGATCGAGGCGATATTAAGTTTGCCAAAGGCTTGGATTCTACCAAAACATTTATTGATCTGGAAGCAGATCATACACTGGGAAAAATATCTGCTAAAAAATACGATCCTCAATATTTTAAAAATCAGCTGGCTTTCATGAAAGGGCAGCATGCGCCCATACGCCTCAACATTCCAAGCATGTTTGGCAACAGCTACTGGCTGGTTTATTACAAGGATTCGCTGCTGCTCACACAACTCAAAATTTTCCCTTACGTGCAGCTTTTGCTCATCGCGGTTTTTTTGATCGTGGCTTATACGGCTTTTAATTCATCGCGAAAATCAGAACAAAACCAGGTTTGGGTTGGCCTGGCGAAAGAAACCGCACATCAGTTGGGCACGCCGATTTCTTCGCTGATGGCTTGGATTGAACTGCTGAAAGATAAGTTTAATGCCGAAAACGATCCGTTGCTGCTGGAAATGGACAATGACGTGAAGCGGTTGGAAATTGTGGCCGATCGTTTCTCCAAAATCGGTTCCAAGCCCAATCTGGAACCGCAAGTGGTTTATGATGTGGTGAAAGATTATGTGGATTATTTCAAAGTCCGGGTTTCCAACAAAATCAGTTTTGAGCTTTTGGGCGATACACATCTAAAAGCCGGATTGAACATTCCGCTGTTTGATTGGGTGATTGAAAACCTGCTTAAAAATGCCGTTAACGCCATCGAAGGAACCGGGCAAATCAAAGTGATGATCCGCGGAAGCGCGGCCAAAAAATTAGTTTATATCGATGTAAGCGATACCGGAAAAGGGATTCCGCGTTCTAAGTTTCTCACCGTTTTTAGGCCGGGTTATACCACGCGCAAACGCGGCTGGGGTTTGGGGCTTTCATTAACCAAAAGAATGATTGAAAACTACCACAACGGACAAATTTTTGTCAAAGATTCTGAAGTTGGCAAAGGCACAACCTTTCGTATTATTTTAAAAAATATTGCAGCATGACCCAACCTCAACCAGAAGAATATGCACCGTTTTATAAAAATTATATTGATTTAATTGCTGGGGAAGATGTATTGGACGTGCTTGTATCCAACCAAAGCAAAACTTACGATTTCTTTTTGTCGCTTCCTGCCGAAAAAGCCAATTTTGCTTATGCTGAAGGAAAATGGTCGGTAAAAGAAGTATTGGGCCACATGATCGATACCGAGCGGATCATGAGTTATCGTTTGCTGCGGTTTTCGCGTGCCGATCATCATCCGCTGGCCGGTTTTAATGAAAACTTTTTCAGTTCGAGATCAAATTATAAAACGCGGACTTTGGAAAACCTGGCTGATGAATTTTCCGCGTTACGGAAAGCCAACTTGTATTTATACCAAAAACTCAGCGAAGAACAATTAAAGCGAAAAGGAATGGCCAGCAACGCGATGGTTTCGGTTAAAGCATTGCTGTATATTATTGCCGGCCACGAAATGCATCACCTTAAAATCATCAAAGAAAAATACCTGTAAAAGAAGCATTTATAATTCTTTTTTCTTTTCGGCTTTACTTTCAATGATATATGCGGTGAATAAACCTAATCCGCCGAAAATAGCTATCAGTGAAAAATATAATGCTGGGTTAGCAGTTCTATAATTAGCTATAAAATTATCTAATAGGTAAGCTAAAAATAAACCTAAACCAGAACCAATTAATAGCAAACCAAATGTTAAGATAAATGCAGGGTTACTTTGCCTTTGTTTTGGTAAATCTGTTTGTGGGTCCATACCACGTTCAATCATTGCCATCCGTTCTTTGTTTCGTAAATAAACGATGCCGAAGATCAAGACAAATAAGCCAAGCGACACCAAAATAATCATTAAAAGCGCTAAGTTTCCAGTATCCATTTTGTTTAAATTTAAATGTTTATTTAAGCTCAGACGACTTCTTTTTCCGACAGGTTACACCATCAGCATAAAATATTTTAGGTGATAAAAGAAGCATCATATTTTGATGAAGATTTCTCCCTTTGGTCGAAATGACAACAGCACAAATTTATATCGATAAAAGAAGCATCAGCCTGTAACCTACATTTGCTTTGCGGCGTCATAACCTGCAATTGATGCAAAATTTAGAAAACGATATAGAACTAATTCGCCAGGTGCTGGCCGGTAACCAGGCGGTTTATGCCGATTTGGTGAAGCGGCATCAGCGGTATGTTTTTACACTGGCTTTGCGTTTTGCCAAAAACCGGGAAGATGCCGAGGAAATTGCGCAGGATTGTTTTATCAAAGCTTACAAAGCACTGGCCGGTTTTCAGCAGCAATCCAAATTTACAACCTGGTTGTACACTATCGTTTACACTACTTCGATGACTTTTCTCCGCAGAAAAAAACTGGAAACGTATTCATTGGATGACGATGCTGTTTTTATCAAGGTAAATCATCAATCAGATTTTAAGTCGAATTTGGCCGAACAGAAATCACAATCGTATTATATTAATTTGGCAATCAGCCAGTTATTGCCGGATGATGCAGCGGTTCTGACCTTGTTTTATCAGGGCGAACAATCGCTGGAAGAAATTGCGGCTGTGGTAAAAATGGAAACCAATACGGTGAAGGTCAAACTGCACCGGGCGCGGCATCGTTTAAAAGAAAAGCTTGAAATTTTACTGAAAGAGGAAGTGAGGGAATTATTATGAATATGGAAGAAAAATTGTGGGATTATATCGATGGTTTTTGTACGGAAGAGGAGCGAAAAGCAATCGATTTATTGTTAAAAACAGACGCGGATTATCATCATAAATATTTGGAAATGAAGGCTTTTCAAGAAAATATTTCTTTGCTGGAGATAGAAGAACCTGCCATGAATTTCACCTTTAACGTAATGGAAAGCGTTCGGGGAGAAAAGATTTTGAGACCACTGAAAACAGTTGTTGATCAGCGGATTATTTTTGGGATTGCTGCATTTTTTATGTGTTGTACCATGCTTCTTTTAGGCTATGTTTTTATGAATATCAACTGGACATCTTCGGCTCAAATTAAAATTCCGGAAATAAAAATCCCGTCTGTAAACGCTAATTTCAGCTCGGTCCTGCTGAAAGGGTTTTTATTTCTTGATTTGATTTTAGGATTGTTTTTTGCAGATCATTATTTCAGAAAGTTATTTTTTGAAAAGAAATAACGCTAATTTTAAAAATCAATCAGGTTTCTGAAAAAAATAAGAAATAATGGCAAAAGCAACAATAGAAGTAATCGAAGCTTTACGGAAGACGGCGGCAAATTTGCAAAACAAAGCACCTTATCAGTGGGGCCACATGGGCAGCTGCAATTGTGGCAATCTGGCACAAGTGGTTACAAATCTGGACAAGGCGGCCATACATCAGGAAGCGATGCGGCGGCATGGCGATTGGAACGAGCAATTAGTTGATTATTGCCCGCAAAGTGGTTTGCCGTTTGATCATATTATTGACACAATGTTGGATTTTGGTTTCACGCGGACAGATTTGGCTCAGCTCGAAAAGCTTTCTGATGATGCGGTGCTGGCCAATCTCCCGCATGGAAAACAATATCTTAAACGAAACAGTAGTAAAGACGTAGTTAAATATTTGTTGAGCTGGGCAGATTTGCTGGAAAAACAGTTTATTTCTGGTATGGTAATTGATAAATCCTTGTTTGAACCAGTAGCAATATTGGTTTAATTGTGATAAGGTTTAGGTTGAAAGCTCCACGGACACCGTTTCGTGGGGCTTTTATTTTTTATGCCTGTTTAACTTTACTTTTCTTAATTTTCTCCGGCTTCTTTGTGTAATCACAAAAGCTTAAGTAATTTCCTATTTAAACCTGCTCATTTGCAATGAAAAATTTTTAATTATTATTTGATGTTTTGTTTATTTCAATTTAAATTAGCCTGAACCAACTATTAAAATTATGAAAAACAAACACCTACTAATTCTTGTGGCTTTTTTTGCCTTACTTATTTATGCTTGCAAAAAAGAACATGTTTTTGAAAACGGGCAAACAACCAATGCCGCAATTAAATTTACAGTAAGCAACGCTAAAAGTTATTTAGACAGCGCCCTTAAAACAAATTCTACAACTATTAAGCTCTCAGGTACACAAGGCAGTTCTAACCCTGCCGCCTTTGATGGTCATTTATTTTGGGACAAGGCCAAAGCTTTTTTAAACAGCCGGTTTGAAGTGGTGGAAGTACCGCTGGCATTGGATTATAAAGAAATAAGTTTTTACAAACTTGGCGGCGATACTTCTGCTTATGTTACAGACGAAGCCGTTGGCGAAGCCGCTTTTGCCCGTGCCTTGATCTACCGGGACAGTACTCAAAAAATAATCGACAAACGTATCATCACTTATATTCCAGACAAAAGCTATTTGGCGAAAAACCCTGATCCATCAGCTAACAACTGGCTAAACAGCATGGACAAAAAGTTTAGTGGCTATATCGAATAACGCAACTGGGGCAACGAAGTAAATATGGTTGTCAGGATACTTGCAGGCAAAGTAGTTCATGTATATAATGTTTCTGCAGCACCAAACAACGATGCTGCCGGTGTTAAAACCCAGGGCTTAAAAACAAATGACTTAACTTGTATTACATACAGTGTAGGCTCTTCGGTAACAGTTTGTTTTGGGGGCTATTGCTCTACTGATTTTAAAGGATACGAATATCGTACTATATGTTCCAGCCCAAGTGATGACGATAATTTTAATCATAATAGGCCTCCCATGCCTCCCGCTGATTGGGTGCCAGTATATGGTCAAGTAGGTGGTGGTGGCGGAAGTAGTGGTGGTAATGCAACACCATCTTATATAATAACTGTTGATACGTCAATAAAACATAATCCTAAGTTAAATTGCATAAGTGACAAACTCGCCGACAATACTGTGTATAACGACTTTATAAAAAAATTCAAGGATAACTCAACCTATAATTTAATGATAAAGGTTGCACCTATAAATAGTGTCGATCTTGGTGAAACAGATTATGACGGAAATTTACTGAACGGGAATGTTACCATTACTATTAACGCCAATAAAGTAGATGATAATTTTTCTATTGATTTGGCTTCAACCTTTATACATGAAGCTTTTCATGCTTTTATTGACCAGAATTTAATCCAACGCCATTTGATGGGAGCCGGGGTATTTAACCAAACTTATGCCGCTACTTTTGACCAATATGTAACTGTGCAGGTAGATAGTGTACTGAAAGCAAACCCGACTTTTGATCCTCAAGAGGTCAGCCATCAGGTTATAGCCAATAATATTTACAAAATTGCCAACGGTATTAAAGAATATGCAGAAAAAGCCTGGCCAAAACTTAAAACAGACCCATTAATTACAATGGATAACTACAGGGCAATAGCATGGGGATCTAAAGGCTTAGTTGTTTCAAAAAGTTATGAAAAGGAATTTATACAGCCGATAAAATTAAGGATTTAAATGGTAAAAGAAATGCAACTTACCAAAGCACTACGCGTGACTGCAACTAATATCATTACTTAATCAATTTAAAAAATGCTAATAAATACATTTAAATCACTGTTGATTATAGTAGTAAGTGTTTTTTTAAGTAAAAACATACATGCCCAAATAAATTCTACAAAAAAGAGTATTTATTTTCCAATAGACACTTTCTCGACTAAAAATAAAAAATTATACAAAATAGTTAAGTACTCATATTCTATGTTTGGCTCTATTATAAAGTTTGATTATCCGTGTTATTACAGTGGTGAGTATTCCCCTGAATTTTTCCAGTTTAAAAAAACAATCAAGACAATTGGCAAAAAAGAAATGAAGCAGCTTCAGTTAGTGTCAGAACATGACTTTTTGGAATTAATTTGTAAAAATGGTGTTGGTGGTGCTATACTAGATAGAGATTATAATATTTATTTTGTCGAGAAATTAAAAAAAAGAAAATATTTGTTGTATAAAGTATTTAGTAGCTCACCGCCAAGGATTGAATAAATTGATAAAGTTGAAAGCTCCACGGACACCGTTTCGTGGGGCTTTTATTTATTATGCTGTTTTTATCGGGTAAAAATTTGTGCATCAACACAAAAATTGATTATTATTGTACGTGTAAAAATTTGATATATAACACGTGTTATATAAAAGCTAATGTGATATGAATGCTAAGTTAACTTTAACTATTGAGCAGGAAGTAATTGAACGAGCAAAAAAGTATGCTAAGAATAGTGAGCGCAGTTTGTCAGATTTGATTGAAAATTATCTTAAAGCACTTACAAAGGAAGCAGACCAAGAAGCAATTGAAATTACACCGATTGTAAAATCATTAAAAGGTGCTTTTACTGCACCGAATGATTTTGATTATAAAAAAGAACTTTCAAAAAAATTATCAGCAAAATACTTGTAAATTATGACGAGTATTTTGATTGATACAGATGTTATTCTTGATTTCTTTTTCGATAGAAAACCTTTCTCAGAAAGTGCTGCCAAAATTTTGTCGCTTTGTGAATTAAAAGAAATTGTTGGCAGCACAACGCCGGTTATCATCAACAATGTTTATTACTTGTTAAGGCAAACGGCAAAACACGAAAAAGTAATTGAAAAGTTAAAGCTATTGGTAACAATTACCGAAGTTTTGGTGATGGACAGGGCTGTTGTATTACAAGCTCTAAATGCTGATTTTAAGGATTTTGAAGATGCTTTACAAAATTATTCGGCAGAAATAAATAAGCAGGTTGATTTGATTATCACCCGCAATACAAAAGATTATAAACTGAGTGCCTTAGGTGTGATGACGCCGGATAGTTATCTAAACAGCAGGCTTTCCAACAAGTGATTTGTTAAAGAGATCAAAACTTCAGGCAATAAAAGAAGTATCTGTAACAAAACTTTTCAAAATAAAAAACCAGTTAAATGATCTTCATCACTCAACTGGTTTTAATATATAAAGCTTAAAAACTTAATTCTCCGGATCTCTCGGCGCAACCTTTTTGATAAAAAAACCTGCACTCAGCAAGCCTAAAACGCCTCCGATCAAAGCCCATAATAAAGTTCCTTTTACAATATAAGCAATAATAATTCCGGCAATTAAGCCAACAATATAATATAAATTATCAAAGCTTTTAACTTCTTCTGTTTCCTGATTTTCCATGATGCTGTTTTTATGGCAGTAAAATTAACCGAATAATCGATTGGCGCCTAATGCTAATTTTATTTTTTTGGTTTACTGATTAAATTGATAAACAAACGGTAAGCCCCCGGAACACCTGCCGGCAATTCCCGGAAAAACACCAGCGAAGTATATACAAACCGCCCTTTTCCGTAATCGGCCACCAGTAATGAACCTTTGCCGGGTGCTTCATTCGGGTCGTTCATCTGCAAAACGGTTCGGTATCTTGGGTCAATATCCGTTGCAAAATAAATACCGCGTTCCTGGATCCAGCCTTTAAAATCTGATTGTGTGATCTGATTTGGATAATTTAAAACCGGATCAGCAGGATTTAAAATGGTAACCGGCGCGTTCTCATCAGTAACCCTAATATTTACAATTTTAAAAGGATACGGACCAATCTGGTTCGTTACCAAACCATTGTTGTTGTTGTATTGAACCAGTAACGTGCCGCCATTTTTAACATATTCCAACAGTTTTGGCTGCTCTACCGGCAAACGCGTATTGATATTAAAATCGCGGATACCGATAATAATCGCATCAAAAACAGCTAAATTACCATTCAGGATTTCATTTTCAGTTAAAGTAGATACCTGGTAGCCAACCTGTTGTAAAGCTTCCGGGACCAGATCACCGGCACCGGGCAGATAGCCAATCCTTTTACCGGCAATCTTCAAATCAACATTAACCAGTTTAGCTTGCGAAGGCGGAAAATAAGTGATGTTCGGGATATGCTCATACCTGATCTGGTAAATGCCTTGTGTATAAGTTTTACCGTTCACTTGCGTAATGGCTTGGATTGTATCTGTTTCGGTTTTGCTGCTGGCAGAACTTACGGCGAAAGTGGCTGTCCATTCTTCCCCCGATTTTTTGCCGGTAAAAGAAGCATTGGCTGGCGTAATTTTCCATCCTGCAGGTGCTTTTAAGCTGATAGAACCGCTGCTGGTTGTAAAGCTTTTTAACTTCACTACAATTTGTTTAGGCTGATTATTGTTAAAAACATAAACCTGCTGATCTAAATTTGCCGTAACAGGCGGCGTGATTTCCAGCGGCTGATAAACTTCACCCCGAACCGGGCTTACATATTTGTACATTAATTGGCGGTGCAAGGTGAATAAATGGCCGTAAATCACAAACTGCCAATCCACCGTAACCGGATCAGGGTTTTCAGGATAACCAACCAATTCCTGATTGGCTACCGGATACATTTCATGAACTTGCGCACCAGCAAGCCAGTAAGGTTGCGTAATTTTTTTGGCCAGCGTTTTACTGCTAAAATTCAACAACTTGTTGGCTGGCAATAATGTATTGAAGGTTTTTGCCTGATTATCAACTATTATAGCCACAAATTTAACGGGGCTTCCGGAACGGTCAAGCACCTGATTGCTAATATTAATGCTGTCGCCCAAAGCATAAGTTGGATTGATGGCATAGCTTTCCAGCCATAAACCGGCACAGGCAGGAATCAGTAAATTCAGTTCTTTGATTTTTTGTGCTTTCCAGTAAGCATCGGTCAGTTTTTGAGTAGAAGCATAAATATCCATCAGCAGCGGTAGCGATTTGGCAGGTGTTTCCGGGCTGAAACTTTTTTCCAGATCGTTAACACGGATGTTGATTGGATCGCCGCCTTGAACCCTTTTCCAGGTGGTGTTGATGCCATCCATCAGATCGGTGCGTGGTGCTTCACCCAAAATCGTTTTAAAATATTCGTCGGATTGGCCGCGTTGTTTGGCCGTGCCAAATCCCTGGCTTTTGTGGTTGGACCGGCTGTCGGCAGCTATTTCGCCATAGCCTTTTCCCAGCAAAGTATTGTAAACGCCAACATCAATTTTAAACTGATCCGGACTGGTGGTATCATTTCCGCCAAAGTTAAACGTGTTCCAAAGCAGTCGTTTGGCTTGCCAGGGCTGCACAAATTTTAATTGTTCGGGAAAGCGGTTCGGATCAGCAGCAGCCGTAAAAGCCTCCTGCGCCAAAATTGCGGATGCAGTATGATGCCCGTGGCCGCCTTCGCCCGTGGTTGGAAAACGGCAGATCATGACATCCGGCCTGAACTTGCGGATCACCCAAACCACATCGCCCAAAATTTTTTCCTTATCCCAAATTTTTAGTGTTTCTTCCGGCCCTTTAGAGAAACCAAAATCTTTGGCACGGGTAAAAAACTGCTCGGCACCATCCATTTTTCTTGCGGCCAGCAATTCCTGTGTGCGTATCAAACCAAGTAATTCGCCTTGTTCGTTGCCAATCAGGTTTTGTCCGCCATCTCCGCGGGTCAAAGCCAAATAACCGGTCCGATAATGTTTTTCCTGGGCGAGATAAGCCAGCAAGCGCGTATTTTCATCATCCGGATGCGCCGCAATATAAAGTACGCTACCCAAAACAGGCAGTTTTTTAAGTTCCTGTTCGATGGAAACCCGATCGGCGGGAGGGGCGGTTTGTGCGTAGATACTGTTTTTATAAGCTAAAAAAAGCAGTAAAAAGTAGAAGTATTTCATTATACAGATAAAGGCGTGAAGATAGTTAAAAAAGTTTTCGGCTTAATTGTTCGTGTTGGATAAAGCGAATTTGTAATAACAATTTTATACTGATAAAAGAAGTATGTTATGATATTACCAACCACAAAAAACATAAAAATGTCAAATCGTTTAAAATTAAATTCAATTAATCAATCGTTTGATTAACTTCGTGCCAGAAATGGAAAAAGAGAAAGCAGACAAGAAGGATCATATCCTGGATGTTGCCGAAAAGATTTTTTCGGAACTGGGATATGAAGGTGCTTCTACCCGTTTGATTTCGGGCGAAGCAAATGTAAATATGGCCATGCTGAACTATTATTTTGGTTCGAAAGAAGGCTTGTTCATTGCTGTTTTTGAACGAAAGATATATTCTTTAAAAAACTTATTACAAAACATTATTGAGGATGAAACTTTAAGTTCATGGCAAAAACTGGAACGCTGTATTGATAAATATATAGACCGGGTTGTGGTGAACAGCTGCTTCCATAAATTGGTTAACCGGGAAGTTTCTCTAAACAGGCCTGCAGAAATGAATGATAAGATCACCGATATATTGATGGTCAATGTAATGGAGTTTAAAAAAGTGATGCAGGAAGGCGTTGACAACGGTTCTTTTTTTAAAGGTGCCGATTTGGAGCTATGCGTGGCAACTATTTTTGGGACCAAGAATTATATTATCAATACACCTCATCTTTCATCCCGGATATTAGGCAAAGATGTTATGGATCAGGATTTTATGGAAACAGAAATGAACCCCCGGATGAAAATTTATATGAAAAGACTTTTAAAATCTTATTTAGTAATAGAAAATGACAGAACAAATTTATAAACCAAATCCGGCTAATGCAACCGGCAGGAGGTATCATCTTTTTAAATCTTTGCTGGGTTTGCTGCTGATTGGTGGTTCAATCTCCACTGCACATGCACAAGACAGAACGCTAACACTTGACGAAGCGATTAAATTAGGTCTTGCAAACAGTAAAACACTCAAATATTCTCAGTCTAAAATTGATCAGGCCGTATCACGTTACAATCAGGCTAAAGATTTGGTATTACCTACAGGATCAGTTAGTTATATGTATAGCCGGGCGCAAATTCCGGCTAATACTTTAAACTTTGGACCGAGTTCTTTTAGCCTGCCAAAAAGTGCAAACGCCAATTTGGGTATTGCTTCTTTAGCAGAACCGATTTTTGCCGGGGGAAAATTCAAATACGCCAAAGAATCTACGGATTTACTTGTACAGGTAGCGCGTTTGGATGTTGATAATGACAAAGATCAGGTAACTTACGGCATTATCAGTGCTTACTACAACTTGTACAAAGTGCTGCAAAATAAGAAAGTTGTTGAGCAGAATATAACAACTGTTGACCAGCAGATTAAACAGGCACAGCGGTTTTTTGATCAGGGCATCGTTACTAAAAATGATGTTTTGCGTTTCCAGTTACAAAGATCTGATATTGAGCTGAATGGCATCGACCTGGAAAGCAACCGCAAAATAATTAACTACAATCTGGATGTGCTGCTGGGCTTGCCGGAAACAACGCAAATTCAGGTGGATCAGGTAAATACAACAGACCATCCGGTTTTGCCGCTAACGAGTTACCTTGATACTGCTTTTGCAAACCGGCCGGAAATTAAGCAATTGGATTTGCGTACACGTGTAGCCGAAACAAATATTAAAAATACCCGTGCAGACAGGTTGCCAACACTGGCTGCCACATTTGGTGCTTATTATCTGGACATTTCGCTTAATCCACTGCCAACCAGAGGAAGTTACGTTACACCAATAACAGCAGGTTTGGCTTTTTCATGGAATTTTGGTTCCCTGTGGAGCAATAAGAACAAGGTATCTGAGGCGCGCATTGAGCGCGATCAAACGGTAATTAACAAAGGGATTACCACGGATAATTTGAAAAATGAGGTGAATCAAAACTATCAGAATTACTTATCTGCCTTAAATAGAGTGAATTTATTGCAAACATCTATCGTGCAAGCTACTGAAAATAACCGTCTGCAAGAATCGCGTTACAAAAGCAGTATTTCTTCGGCTACAGACCGTGCAGATGCACAGACTTTGCTTTATCAGGCACAAATAAATTTGGAACTGGCAAAAGCAGACGCAGGCTTAGCCTATTACAATCTTTTAAATTCAACCGGAAAAATTAATAAATAAAAATACCCTATAAAAACAGCATTGATATGGCACAGGAAACAGGAACAGAAGAACCAGTAGTTACCAAAAAACCAAACAGGGTTATCCCGATTATTTTGGGTTTGGTGATTTTAGTAGGGATCATATTTGGGATCAAGGAATATATTTATTACAGCAAACACGAAGATACGGACGACGCACAGATTGATGGCGACATCAGCCCGGTTGTAGCCCGTGTAGGTGGTTATGTAGATAGTATTGCTTTTGAAGAAAATAAGCATGTAAATAAAGGTCAGGTTTTAGTTAAACTGGATGACCGGGATTACAAAGTAAAAGTTGAACAGGCGCGGGCAGCTCAAAAAGGTGCCGGTGCGAGTGTTGGTGTTGGGCAATCGCAAATTACCACAACCAGAGCTAATTCTGCTGAGGCTAAGGCACAAGTACAGTCTGCAAGTGCAAAGTTAGAACAGGCAAACCGCGATTATGCACGTTATGCCAACCTGGTAAAAGATGGTTCTGTAACACAGCAGCAATTTGACCAGGCAAAAGCAAACCGTGATGTTGCGCAAGCCAATTACGGTGCGGCAAAAGAACAATATAAGGCAGCACAAGAGCAAATCGGGACAACCCGCAATCAATTAAAGGTAACCAATAGCGGGGTAAACCAGCGGCAGGCTGATGTAGATTTTGCCAAATTACAATTATCTTATACCACTATTTACTCACCGGTAAGTGGTTTGGTTTCTAAAAAAAATGTGCAAAAAGGGCAATTGGTACAGGCCGGGCAAACGCTGTTTTCCATAGTAAACGATGGTAGTATTTACGTTACCGCTAATTTTAAGGAAACCCAATTGAACCACCTGCACAGCGGCGAAAAAGTAGATATTGAAGTGGATGCTTTTCCTGATTTAAAATTGGAGGGTGAAGTTTACAACTTTTCCCCGGCTACAGGAGCTAAATTTTCCTTACTTCCTCCGGATAATGCAACCGGAAATTTTGTAAAAGTTGTGCAGCGCGTGCCGGTTAAAATTAAAATCAATGCAAGTAAAGAAGTGATCGCAAAATTGCGCCCCGGCATGAGTGTAAATGCTTCTGTAATATATAAAAATTAAAAAATTATGGCTGAAGTTGGTTTTAAAAAGTGGATCATTACTGTCACGGTAATTACGGCTTCTTTGCTGGAGCTGATTGATACCACTATTGTAAACGTTTCGCTGCCAACCATACAGGGGAATCTGGGCGCAACGTTGGAAGATGTAGCCTGGATTACTACCGGTTATGCGGTTGCAAACGTAATCATTCTGCCCATGTCTGGCTGGCTGGGTAGTTTTTTCGGGCGGAAAAATTACTTTCTGGCCTCTATTATCTTGTTTACGATTGCTTCTTTTCTCTGCGGAAATTCGCACAGTTTAGGAGAATTGGTTGGCTTCCGGATATTGCAGGGAATTGCCGGTGGTGGTTTAATTTCTACTGCGCAGGCCATTTTGCTGGAAACCTGGCCGCGTGAACAAATTGGTACAGCAACCGCTTTGTTTGGGTTTGGTGCCGTAGTTGGCCCAACAGTTGGCCCAACTATTGGCGGTTTTTTGACAGAGCATTTTTCATGGCCCTGGATTTTTTATGTAAACCTGCCAATAGGTGCTTTAGCTGCTTTTTTTACCTATACTTATGTACGGGAGACGCCAAAAACCGGGCGGGGCAACCCTATAGATTGGTGGGGAATCGCCCTATTGGCTACTGCAGTTGGCAGTTTACAGGTGATATTGGAAAAAGGGGAATCAGAAGATTGGTTTTCAAAAACCTATATCCTCGTGTTGACCATCACTGCAATATTAGGTTTATTATTATTTATTTGGAGAGAACTAAGTACAGCCTATCCGATTGTTAACTTTAGTATCATGCGGCACAGGAGTTTTTCTGTGGGTATGGTTACTTCATTTATATTAGGTTTTGGATTATATGGATCTGTGTTTGTATTTCCGATATTTTGCCAAACTTTATTAGGTTTTTCATCTGAAGATACCGGTAAGTTATTATTTCCCGGCGGTTTATTTACTTTAGCTATGATGCCGCTTGTGGGCAAAATGCTGAACAAAAATGTTCCTGCACAATTAATGGCAGCAGTAGGCATGTTTTTGTTCTTTGTGTTTACCCACATGCTAAGTAATTCTACTTTAGAAACAGGCAAAAGTGACTTTTTCTGGCCATTGGCTATCAGAGGCATTGGTATGGCCCTGCTTTTTGTACCATTGACCGCCTTGGCTATTGCTGATTTAAAAGGTTCAGAAATTGGACAGGGAACGGGCTTAAACAATATGATGCGGCAATTAGGCGGTTCATTTGGTATTGCCGCTTTAACTACCATTATCCACATCCGTCAGGGCGTGCACCGTAATAACCTTTTGGTGAATATCAACCCTTATAATCCGGCTTATATACAGCGTTTTAATATGTACGTACAGGCATTTGTGGGCAAAGGCAAATCAATGCTGGATGCTACCCACATGGCTTATGCTGCGATGGAAGGTGCCGTGATGAGACAGTCTATGCTGCTAACTTATGATGATGCTTATTGGATATCCGGACTGGTTATGCTGTGCTCTATCCCGCTGTTGTTCCTGCAACCTTTCCGCAGAAAGAATGCACAAATGCCGGTAGATGCGCACTAAAAATCATTTGTTAAAATAAAAAGCCGTTCTGAATAAACAGAACGGCTTCCCCCCAAAAAAAATTAACAATTAGAATGTAAATTGCCTGTATGTTTATCTAAACTATAGATTGTAAAAACAAAGTGTTAGATAAATAATCAAGCTTTTAATCTCTCTATAAAATTATGTTTTAATATCTGTTAAAACAACTATTCCTCAAAGTTTATTCCAAAAAAAGTTTTGCACATGGTAGAATTAACAGGTTCCTGCTTCAAACTTCGTTCCTGGAAAATTGGCGACGAGGTTTCTCTTCTGAAATATGCTGATAATCCAAACGTTTCCCGTTATCTCGCAAATATATTTCCCTCACCTTATACCGCTGCTGATGCTAAAGTTTGGGTAGATATACAACTACAGCAAACGGAACCCATTACCAATGCGGCTTTAGTTATTGCAGAAGAAGTTGTCGGCGGGATTGGTATCACTTTGCAGAACGATATTTACTGTAAAAATGCGCGGATCGGCTATTGGCTGGGCGAACCGTTTTGGGGCAAAGGCATCATGGCGGAAGCACTTGCTTTGTTTAGCAACTATATTTTTGATCAGTTTGAGGTAACGCGGATTTATGCAGGCGTTTTCGGCAATAATCCGGCCTCGGCAAAAGTGCTGCAAATAGCTGGTTATCAGCAGGAAGGCGTTTTCAAAAAAGCCCTTTTCAAAAATGGTTTGTATGATGATGAACTGATTTTTGCAAAACTGAAAGATGAATATCCGTTTGTTTAAAAACTTGGATTACAAAAAATAGGTGATAAAAGAAGCATCAAAAATTTTAGGCGAATGCTTCTTTTATCACCTGAAAATTAGTGCTGAGGCTCTGATTAATTGAGCAATTTTCCGGTCAAATCCACCGAACGGTCAAACGGTTTTAAATACACATCGGCCAAAGCAGAAAATTCCCTTCTCGTGATCGGGCGGGAAAGTTCAAAATCCGACTTTAAATGTAATTTCGTTTTCCAGTTGTTTTGAATTTGAAGCCGAAAAGTTTTTTCATCACGCAAATTCAGTTCTTCAATAAACGAAAGCATATTACCGATGGTAAAAAATTCGGCAGGCTTATTTTTATTGAACCACAAAAACGAGCGTGTATAAATCTCACTCAAAACGGGTTTAATCTCGACTGTTTTCACCAATGAATCCGGTAAAAACCAAACTGAAGCTACACTTCCTTTCGCTTTTTGTACGCCTTGCAGCAAACCGGTTACGCCGATTTTTTGGATCGCGATAAACTGCGGATCATTTTGCGGCACATCTGTAAAAGGCATTAAATAACCGTGATAACTTAATATTTCATTCTGGATCAACCTGATCTTCACTGCTTTAGTAGTCGTTTTAAAGAAAGCGCAATAAGCCGCAACCGTTCCGATACCTTGCCCCAGCGTCATTTGCACCGAAGGATACATTGTGCTGGCATTTACCAAATGCGAAACCGACAAAGCTTTTTCAGCCACCAAAAAATTATCAAAATCTTTTACGATAACCGCTCCGGCCGGAATGCTGTAGGCTGGGAAAGCACCGTAATTAGTTTTGGGCGCGTTTTCCGGCGGCAAAAAATGCTGTCCCGGCGAAGCATCACCAATGCCAATTGAAGTGCGGTACAGCTTGGAAGAACGGTTATAAGGCGTATAAATATCATCTAAAACCATTTTCACCACACCTTTGCTGCGCCTTAACTCGCGGATGTAAGGCAAATACGGCAGATGATCGGGTGTGTTAAATTCTAAATTATCCAAACTGATGTTTTTAAAACCAAGCTTCGTTTGCAGGTAATAAACCAAACCAAGCGTTTTTAACCGTGCTTCTTGGTAAACCTTTTCTTTGTTTTGGGTTGAAGCAAAGTCGCTGATTTTCACCGGATAATCATTTACGCCTTTTACTTTCAGCATAAATTTATCGTTTGGCAAGCGGCCGCTTGCCAAAGTTTGTTTAATGTTTTTGCTTTGGAGAGAGTCATATAAGCTTTCATCATAACCTTCCGGCTTTGGGATTGTACGATTAGCAGCCCGGCCATAATCTTTCAAAATCGCAATCCAGGTTATGTTTTGGATGATGGGCAATGCTGTTTTTGGTGCCCATTTTTCGCCGGATTGTGCTTCACTTTCAAAACCGGAATCAAAAGGGACGCCAAGCTTGAAAGCCACATCGCCGGTTTCGGTTCCGTCAACCACAACTTGCGCTTTTATCGTTGTATTTTCTCCGTTGATCCTGGCAGAAACTTCATAACCTGTTCCGTCTTTTTTTATACCGATAAAAGAAGCATTCAAATGAACAGTCAGATTTTTGACTGTATCCGTAATTTTTTTCAGGATAGAAGCACCCACCGCAGGCTCAAAACGAAGCGTGGCGTTTGCCGTGGTATCGTAGCCAATGCTGTTTTTATAGTAGTTCTTTATGTGCCGCCTGAATTCGCCCCAAATTCCGGATGGAAAATCCCGGTTTCCTTCTACCACACACATTCCGGCAGAAGTTAAACTGCCGCCAAGCCACGGTCCGGGTTCTAAAATTATCGTTTTTACGTTGCTTCTGGCGCTTTGAATTCCGGCTGCCACACCTGCCGCGCCGCCGCCAATTACCAGTACGCCGGTTTTAATAGTTTGTGCAAAAGTTTCTCCGCAAAAGAATAGTGTAAGTAAAAATATACAAATTTTTTTCATTGTGCCGAAGTTAAGAAATTACAAAATGCTATTTTTAGAACAAACCCATTGCCAATGAAAATTTCTATTAAACAGGTTTGTGCAGTAGCCGCTACATTCAGTTTTGTGCTCGGCTCTTTTGTTTCTAAAAATTTGGTTGATAACCCGGTCACGGTTGCTGTTGTTAAAGAAGCACAAAAACTTTCGGGCTTCGTATTTTCTGCGCCACAGCAGGATTCGATGCTGAACGGTTTGAATGATCACCTGAAAGCTTATTCCGAACTCCGAAAATTAGGCCTTAAAAACAGTATCGTCCCGGCTTTAAATTTCAACCCGGTTCCGGTTGGTTTCGTTTATCCTGACAAAACAAACGGATTTTTACTCGATAAAAACAGTATCGTCAATTTGCCTTCAAACCGGAACGAACTGGCGTTTTATACGGTCCGTCAACTGGCAGAATTGATCCGAACCAAAAAAATTACGTCTGTAGAACTGACAAAATTCTTTTTGAACCGATTGAAAAAACTCAACCCACAATTGATTGCTGTCGTTTCTTTTACCGATGACCTCGCTTTAAAACAAGCGGCACAAGCCGATGCAGAAATTGCAGCCGGACATTATAAAGGTATTTTGCATGGAATTCCTTTTGCGGTGAAAGATCTTTTATCGGCCAAAAACTATAAAACCACTTTTGGCGCGGCACCTTACAAAGACCAAGTTTTTGATGTGGATGCAACCGTGGTGAAAAAACTGGAAGATGCGGGCGCGGTTTTAATTGCCAAATTATCTCTGGGCGAATTGGCGATGGACGATACCTGGTTTGGCGGAAGAACGAATAATCCTTGGGATTTGACGCGAGGTTCCGGCGGTTCTTCGGCTGGTCCGGGTGCTGCTGTTTCGGCCGGTTGTGTGCCTTTTGCCATCGGTTCGGAAACCTGGGGTTCTATCGTAGAACCTTCCAATAATTGCGGCGATACCGGTTTGCGGCCTTCTTTTGGCCGCGTGAGCAAGTTTGGGGCGATGGCTTTGAGCTGGAGCATGGACAAATTAGGGCCGATGGCGCGGACGGTGGAAGATTGTGCGATTGTTTTTAACGCCATTCAGGGAAAAGATCCAAATGATTTAAGCACGATTTCGGCTCCGTTCAATTACAACGGCAAACAAAATTCTTTAAAAGGATGGAAGATTGGTTATTTAAAAGCCGATTTTCAGTCCAAATATCCAAACCGCCATAATGATTCTTTGACGCTGGTAAAGATGAAAGCACTGGGCGCAACTTTAATTCCGATCGAATTGCCTAAACTGCCTTTTAATTCCATGAATTTTATTTTGGATGCTGAAGCCGGAGCCGCTTTTCAGGAATTGGTTTTGACGCACCGAAGCGATTTGCTGGCGCGGCAGGAAAAAGCGGCCTGGCCAAATACCTTCCGTACGGCACAATTTATTCCTGCTGTAGAATATATCCAGGCCAACCGTGTGCGTACTTTATTGATACAAAACTGGTACGAGAAACTAAAAGGTTTAGACTTGTATCTTTCGCCTTCTTACAGTGATAATTTGTTGCTGACCAACCTCACCGGAAACCCTTGCGTGGTTTTACCAAACGGCTTTACTGCAAAAGGGCTACCAACCAGCATTACTTTTATGGGCCAGCTTTTTGGCGAAGGTAAAACGCTGGAAGCTGCACGCATTTACCAGAACGCTACTGGTTTTCACCTGAAACATCCAACGATCAACTTATAAAAAACTACTGTAAAAACAGCATCATATCATGAAAATTTCTACCAAAAAAATTATAACCATTACTTCTTTATGCGGGTTCAGCTTTGTTTGCGGTGCTTTTATCACCCAAAAACTGGAACGCAGCCCGATAACCGTTGCCATGGTAAACGAAGCTGAAAAGCTGATCGGCCTGGATTTTTCCCCCGCACAAAGCGATTCAATGCTAACCGGCCTGAACGACCACCTAAAAGCCTACGACGAGCTGCGCAAATTGCATTTAAGCAATGAAGTGGTTCCGGCTTTAAACTTCAATCCAATTCCGGTTGGCTTCGTTTATCCTGATAAAACAAACGGATTTTTACTCGATAAAAGAAGCATCGCGGTTTTGCCTGCGGATAAAAATGAACTGGCTTTTTACACGATCCGCCAATTGGCAGATTTGATCCGGACCAAGAAAATTACTTCGGTAGAACTAACTAAATTCTTTTTAGAGCGGTTGAAAAAGTACGATTCAAAATTATTGTTCGTCGTAAATTATACCGAAGAACTGGCTTTAAAACAAGCCGCGCAAGCCGATGCCGAAATAAAAGCCGGACATTACAAGGGCGTTTTGCACGGAATTCCATTTGGAGTGAAGGATTTGCTTTCGGTAAAAGGTTATAAAACCACTTGGGGATCAGTTCCTTACAAAAACTAGGAATTGGATGTTGATGCAACGGTGGTTAAAAAATTAGAAGCGGCAGGCGCAGTTTTGGTAGCAAAACTCACTTTAGGCGAACTCGCTTCCGGTGATCTCTGGTTTGGCGGCAGAACTAAAAACCCCTGGGATATTTCGCGCGGTTCCAGCGGTTCTTCGGCTGGCCCGGCCTCTACGGTTGCGGCCGGTTGTTTGCCTTTTGCCATCGGTTCCGAAACTTTGGGTTCTATCGTTTCGCCTTCCACCGAATGCGGCGATACCGGTTTACGCCCTTCATTTGGCCGTATAAGCAAAACCGGCGCGATGGCTCTAAGCTGGACGATGGACAAACTCGGTCCGATTACCAGGAGTGCCGAAGATTGCGCTATTGTTTTTAACGCGATACAAGGAACTGATCCGCAGGATTTGAGCACGATTCCGGCACCGTTTAAATATGATGGCAACCAGAAAACCTTGAAAGGCTGGAAAGTGGGTTATTTAAAAGCAGATTTCGACCGCAGCCGTTTCAACAAATCCAGCGATTCTACAACCTTAGTCAAACTGAAGGAATTAGGTGCAGAATTAGTTCCGATAGAATTACCTAATCTGCCTTACGGTTCTTTGCGGTTTATTTTAGAAACAGAATCGGGCGCAGCTTTTCTGGAATTGGTTTTAAACCATAAAGACGATATGCTGGTGAACCAGCGGAAAGGCGGCTGGCCGAATCTTTTCCGCGCGGCACAATTGGTCCCTGCGGTGGAATATATCCAGGCCAACCGTGTCCGCACAATGGTGATCCAGGACTGGTACGAAAAATTAAAAGGCTTGGATATGTATGTTACGCCTTCTTTTTCGGGTAACTTAGTGCTTACTAATTTAACCGGAAACCCTTGCGTAGTTTTGCCAAACGGTTTCAATAAGCAAGGCCGTCCTTTAAGCATTACTTTTATGGGACAGCTTTTTGGCGAAGGAAAAATACTGGAAGCAGCAAAAATTTATCAAGATGCAACAGACTTCAACAAAAAACATCCAACACTAAAAAATTAGTGATAAAAACAGTATTAATAAAAAAAGACCATGACAGACGAAAGATACCCAATTGGAAAATTTATCGCACCAGCATCTTTTACAGATGAGCAAATGAGAAACTGGATAGAGGAAATTGCAGCCCTGCCCGGACAAATGCGTCAAGCCGTAGTTGGCTTAAATTACCAGCAGTTTGACACGCCTTACCGTTTGGGCGGCTGGACGATCCGGCAGGTAATCCATCATGTGGCGGATAGTCATTCCAACAGTTTAACGCGTTTTAGATTAGCGTTAACAGAAGATAACCCAACCATCAAACCGTATGAAGAAGCGGATTGGGCTTTATTGCCCGATTACAAAATGCCTGTTGCGCCATCTTTCCAAATGATAGAAGGCATTCATTACCGCTGGGTAGAACTGATGAAAGGCTTGTCCGAAGAACAATGGAGCCGTACTTTTTTTCATCCCGGCAACCAAAAAATTAGCACGCTAAAAGAAGCATTGGGTTTGTATGCCTGGCATGGCTTGCATCATTTGGCGCATATTAAGTTGGCTTTGGGGAAGATGTGAGGGATTGTGAAAATCGGGTAGTAAAAGAAGCATTGCGATTACCCAACTTTAAGGTATAAAAATTTCGCATTCAAAAAAACAGGTCAATTCTTTTTATTAAATGAAGTTGTTTAAACTTTTAGAGCCTGTTTAAAATTCTATCAGGGGAAATTATAATGCTTCTTTTATGCCTATATTTTCGTGTTGTTTTATATAACGATGTAATAAGCGCAGGACTTTTTCAATTTTTAGGTGATAAAAGAAGCATACAAAAATATATGGAATGAAATTTAAACAGGCTCTTAGGCTCCGTTTAAATTTGAAAAATAAAAAACACACATGCTTCTTTTACCGGGTAAAAATTGGTGTTTGCATCCATTTCAATAAATCAAAACCCAAGAGCCAAATTTTTAGGTGATAAAAGAAGCATCAACCCAAAAAAAGAGCAATAGAAAAAAAGTTTAAACATCTTCAATAACAAAAACCATACTTATGAAAAAAAACTTAATGAAAATATTTATCGCAATAACGATGATTTTAACATTTTCAGCTTGTAAAAACAATCAGTGTTGTACGATTATTAGTTTGGATGTAAACCTGGAAGTTCAATCCTCTGCTGGTTTAGACTTGTTGAATCCCCAAAACAGCAATTCCTATACACAAAATAATATTGATCTGTTTTATTTAAAAGAAGGCATTTTTGTAAAAGTATATGATGCTTCACAAGATTTCCCAAAGGCATTCAAATTTATAAAGATAGATCAGGGAAAAATGTTCTCCGGTTATTTGTCAATACGAACATAGATAATATGAACAACTCAACAACTTTAATCAAATTTGGTAACACAAAAGCAGATACGTTAAAAGCAGAATTACAAAAAGATGGTGCATCTGTTAAAATTTCAAAAGTATGGATAAACGGGCTTTTGATAGACCGAAGTAAGAATTTTACTTTAAATAAATAGGTTGAAAGTATAATTAAATGATTTGAAATTAAAACTTATTCAAAAACTAAATATGAATTTACTATTATGAATACCTCCAATTTAAAAATCTTTTATTCCGAAATCTACTTAGAGCCTGTTTAATTTTATTGAAATAGGCGTTTGTTAAATACCAATAAAATTAGTAAATCCGAGGTATGGAGCAAAGATTCAAGAGCCTGTCGATATTCGAATTTCAGAAAAGGTTCCCCGACGAGGGCACCTGTGT
>JAABUT010001493.1_pt1 | contig 26419 bp, 25 predicted proteins | sample 5559281 | NCBI WGS metagenome assembly JAABUT01 (sample SAMN10711880, study PRJNA513359) | rock metagenome | isolation source: Antarctica rocks | place: Antarctica: Victoria Land, Ricker Hills nord | collected 2016-01-04
CACCGGGGAGACGGAGACGCACCTGCAGATGCGGCGTTCGCCGTCACCGAGTCAGTAGCGCGGGCTTTCCAGCCTGCGTCCCTGTACCGACAACACAGGGACGCAGGCTGAAGCCTGCGCTACTGGGGAATTAGGTGGGCAATTCCGGCCGGTTCGTATTCCGTGACCAGCCCTGTGGGGTCGAGCGGCTTCGTGTACATGAGCAGGTCGTCCTCCTCCGGGCGGGGCCATTCCTGCTTCCGGTGATGCACCGAGTGGCATCGCTCGCCGTCCCCGGCGATTCATGAGATAAAGGGAACGAACAATCTCAGTTTTCTCCCCCTTGCCGCCGAGGGAAGGGGGCCGGGGGATAAGCATGGAACCAATCGCGATCATCGACTACGGCGGCGGCAACGTCGCAAACGCGCGCAATGCCTTCGAGCATGAGGGCGTGCATGTCCTCATCACCGCCGACCACGACATCATCCGCCGCGCCCCCGGTGTCGTCCTCCCCGGTGTCGGCGCGACGGCGGATGTAATGGGCGGGCTGGAAGCGCGGGGGCTTGTGCCGATCATCCATGAGGTGATCGACCGGGGGACGACACCCTTTCTCGGCATCTGCGTCGGCATGCAGGTGCTGCTCGACCACAGCGAGGAGGGCGAGACGCACCCCTGCCTCGGCGTCACGCCCGGCGCGGTGCGACGGCTGCCGGGGGGCATCATCGTGCCGCACATGGGGTGGAACGTCGTGCGCCAGGCGCAAGAGCACCCGCTCTGGGAGGGGATCGCGGATCTGACGCCCTTCTACTTCGTCCACTCCTATATCTGCGCGGTCGATGATCCGGCGTGGACGCTCGGCGAGACGGCGTACGGCGTCCACTTCGCCTCCGCAGTGGCGCGCGGCTCCGTGATGGGCACGCAGTTCCACCCGGAGAAGAGCGGTACGGCGGGTCTGCGCCTGCTGCGGAACTTCGCCGCCATCGCCACCGGGGCGCACCCCGTCCTGCCCGTTCCCGCCGCCGTCCGATGATCGTCATTCCCGCGATAGACCTGCGCGGCGGCAGATGCGTGCGCCTCGTCCGGGGCGACTTTTCACGTGAAACGATCTACGGCGACGACCCGGTGGCGATGGCGCGCCACTGGGCGGAGGCGGGCGCGACGATCCTCCACGTCGTGGACCTCGATGGAGCGGCGGCGGGGATGCCGCAGCAGACCGCGATCATCGCCGCCATCTGCGCCGCGATCGCGATTCCTGTTGAGGTTGGTGGTGGCCTGCGGACGCTCGCGGATATTGAGGCGACGCTCGCGGCGGGCGTCTCCCGCGTGGTCCTCGGCACGGCGGCGATTGACCACCCCGAACTCGTCACGGCGGCGCTCGCGGTGTACGGCCCGGAGCGGATCATCCTCGGCCTCGACGCACGGGATGGCTACGTCGCCACCGGCGGCTGGCTGGAGACGAGCAGCGTCCGTGCCGTCGATCTCGCCCGCGCGATGGCAGCGCGCGGCGTCCGGCACGTCGTCGCGACGGACATCAGCCGCGACGGCACGCGCTCCGGCCCGAACATCGCGTTCCTCGCGGAGGTTGCGACGAGCGGCCTCGCCGTGATCGCCTCCGGTGGCGTCAAGGATCGCGGCCACCTCGATATGCTCGCCACCGTCCCCGGCGTCGAGGCCGTCATCACTGGCACCGCTCTCTACACCGGCGACCTCGCCTTGGGTCCCGGCGAGTGGGAAGTTCATGAGACACATCGACTTGCCGATGAACGATCGTCGTGATATTGTACGGAATAACGTGTAGTATCGCGGAGGTATGCATGGCAATCAACATCGTGGAAGATATTATCCCGATCACCAAAGTGCGCGATACCATCGGATCGCTGGTGGATCGCGCGCGAGAAACAAAGCGGCCCATCGTCGTGACACAAAACGGCAGCGCGGTTGCCGTGATTATTGATGCCCGGCAGTATCAGCAGGATCAGGAAAAGATCGCCTATTTGCAGGGGATCGTTGCGGGGTTGGAAGATGCCCTCGCGGGGAATGTCGTGAGTATGGAAGAGGTTGATGCACGCCTCGATGCCCTACTCGCCGAATAGATGGCGCGCATCCAATGGACGAAGCGGGCGAACGATGCTCTCACGGCTATCATCGTTGATCGCCGGCAACAGGTAGGCTTCGTCGCTGCTCGTGCGTTGCGTCAGAGAATTACTGATCGTGTTCACCTGCTGAGGGATTTCCCCGAAATCGGACGACGGAGAGATGAGCGTGACAAAGGGCGCGAGTTGATCGTCTCGCCGTACATCATCCCGTATCAACTTGTTGATGATGGTGTCTTGATTCTCGATGTTTTCCATGCGCGCAGTTCTTTTTCTGACGATGATGGAGATACGTCAGAGAGCTGACTGACCACTCTTGCCCATCCCCCACCCGCGTGCGACACTCGGAGCATGACGACGACGATGGCCCCGCCCGCCCCCACCCGCGCGGCATCCCCGCATCATCCGCTGACGTTCTGGCTGATCGCGGCGCAGTTCGCGATTTTCGGCATGACGTTCGCGATGCTGAGCGTGCTGTGGAAGGACATCATCGTCGCCGTAAACATCTCGGAGGCGACGTTCGGGCGCATCCTCGCGGTGATGCCCATCGCGGGGGTGCCGATTATGCTGCTCGGCGGCTACCTCGGCGACCGGGTCGGGCCGCGCCTGCTGCCGACGCTCGGCACCGCGCTGATGATTGCCTTCTGCCTCTCGCTGCTCGGCCCCGCGTCGATCCTGCTCCTGCTGCTCGCGGTGATCGTGCAGGGGATCGGCGCCGGCATCTACGACGTGGGGATCAACGCCGCGTCGATCGACTACGAGCGCCGCTCGCCGCGCAGCGTGCTGAACGCGCTCCACGCCTGCTTCAACGCCGGGGCGGTGACGAGCGCGATCGTGACGGGTGTCCTACGCTCCAATGACGTGCCGTACCAGCGCATCCTCGCGGGCCTCGCCGCGCTCTACGCGCTGATGCTCGTCGCCATCTGGCGCATCCCGCCGCCGCTGCCGACAAGCCACGCGGCCGCGCAACGCGACTGGCGCGGGACGGTGCGAGAAATCCGCGCGAATCGGACGATGCGGCTGATCGCCGTCATCCTCTGCTGCGGCCTCGTCATCGAGGGGACGATGGGGACGTGGGCGACGCTCTATTTGCGGCAGGATATCGGGCTGGCGGCGTGGATTGGCGGCGCGGGGTACGCGCTCTTCAACGTGACGATGACGCTGGGCCGCCTGAGCAACCAGCGGCTGCTGAGCCGCGTCGGCCCGCGCACCGCGTTGATCGGCGCGGGGTGCGCGATTGTGGCGGCGAATGTGCTGACGCTTCTAACGCAACAGCCGTGGCTGGTCGTCGTCGGGTTCGCCGCGCTGGGGATCGCGACGGCGGGTGTCTTCCCGACGGGGTTCATCATCGTCGGGCAGGTTGCGCCGAGGGCGATTGGGCTGGTCTCCGCCGTGCTGTTCGCGCTCTCGTACCTCGCGTGGGCCGGGTCATCGCCCCTCGTCGGGGGGGTTGCGGATGGTCTCTCACTGCGGCTCGCGCTCGGCGTGCTCGGCGTCTGCGGCGCGATTGTCGCGTTGTGCGCGCTGCGGTTGCCGACTACGCGCGCCACGTTCGCCGCGTCGATGCGCGCACCGACGCCGGAGGAAGTGATGGTCTCCTGATCCTGCCGCGTGTCACGGCCGCGCGAAGGCCGCCTGCACGATGGTGAGACGATCTTCCCGAAGGTTCCGCCCGACGTTCCGCACCATCTCGGGGAATTGCGGGCCGAGCATAACGTGAATGCCGAGCGGGAGTGGCTCGGCGTGCACCCCTCCCGCCCCCGACTCCTGCATGGTGGCGAGGACGTTTTCCCGCTCGTCAACCCATTCCACCTCCCGGAAGCCGATATCGGCGAGCAGGGCGCGCACATCCTCTGAGGTGGACTTAGCCACAACTGTCACCCGGGATTTGTGCAGCGATCGGTGGCAAGATTTCTGTCCTATGGGTGCGGCGACATCGCGGCAGTTTCCCTTACAGGGCTGCAACCGCGCCGTTTTAACCTATCGCCGATTCCAGCATTTCTTTGCCACACCCGATTGCACAAATACCGGGTGACTCATACGGCCGAGTCCACTCTGAGGAGCGCAGGAAACTGATCGTCGCGTCCCGCGCCCACGGGACGGGGAAGTGGATCGGTTGCACCGGCCCCGCCATCACTTCGTGCATGGCGAGTTGTCCACCAGGCCGCAGCACGCGGTAAATTTCGCGGTACAGTCGCTCCTTCTCCGCGATGTTCATCGTGGCGTGTTGCGTCCAGACCCGGTCGAACTCCCCGTCCGCGAATGGCATGGCGAGCGCGCTCCCGTGCCGGAATGTCACGCGGTCGCCCAGACCGACGCGCGCGGTGAGCATCGCCCCGACCTCGCAGAACTCCTCGGAGAGGTCCAGCACGGTCACATCACAGCCCGCACCATCGGCAATCAGACGTGCTGGCCCGCCCAGACCGCCACCGACATCGAGGACGCGCATCCCACGCGCAAAGCCCGCCCGCCACATCAGGTCGCGGGTTGCGCGCGTCCCGCCCCAGTGGAACTGATCGACCGGCGCGAGGTCGTCGAGATGGAGCGCGTCGGGGTCCTTCCCGGCGTCGCGAAGCGCCGTGAGGATCTTCATGCCGAGGTCGCCCGACGTGTAATGCGCGCTCACCGAAGTCGCGTAGCCCTGATCGCCCATCGCTTCGCCCTCTTTCTTTCATGCACATGCTGCTTAAGGGAGTGTAACACTACTCTCGACGCGATCAAAGAGCGCCTGCGCGTCGTCCGGCTTCGTGTCGTACTGCGTGGCGGGCACTTCCACGCTGATAACGTAGCCGTTGCCGCCCTTGATGAGCGCGACGCTCTGCCCGACGACCTCCCGCCCGTCGATCGTGGCGCGATACAGATTCCGTACCGCGCGCGCGCCGCCGATCGTGTTTGTGCCCTCGGACTCGACCTCGTAGCCGCTCGCGGCCGTCTTCAGTTCCCCCGCGACGGTGGCGGCAAGGTCGTTCAGTTTCGTCTCCGCCGTCGCGGGCTTGCGGACGACGCGCACACGCTGCTCGCCGTTCGCGTTCTGTGCCGCGTATTCGATATTCGGCGGGGTGGCAGGTGGCGCGACGCTCGCCCACCCCGCAGGCAGGACAATGCCGACGCCGGACGGCGTGCGACTGATGGAGCCTCCACCCTGCGCGGGTGCGAGCGCGGCGGGCGTCGGGGAATCGAGTTTGAGTGGCACGAGCGACCCGACGATGCCCTCGATCGCCGGGCGCGTCGCCTCCGCAACATCGGGCGCGGCGGTCACGGTGATCGTGATCGCGCCCGCGAAGGTGAGCGTCACGAACCGTTCGACCGCCGTGGGGGAGCCGTTCGTGCTGTTCAGATACCGGAAATCGTATGTTGGCAGTCCGGCGTCGTTGACGCCACGGATACCGGTCAGCGCCACGTTTTGCAGCGTACTGCCCGGTGCGTCTCTTCGGTACGCCGCGTCGAGGATGCCCGCGACGATGGGTGGTGCGAGGCGTGCCCAGTCATCCGGTGCCGGGCCTTCCTCGACGGTCAGCGACACGGCGTCCTTCGATGCGCGCGTGACGATTCGACCGGGCGTTGCGGGATCGGGCATGGGCGGCGTCCAACCGGGTGGGAGGTCGATGCGGTATGTCTTCGCGGGATTCGTGTACGTCGTGCCGCCCGCCACTGCCTTCAGCCCCGGTGTCTCAGTGACCGGCACGGGCGTCACCGCGCTGCCCGCTATCGGGCTTCCCGCGACCGAGGTGGCCCCAGGCGACAGCGTGACCGCTGGCGACACGGCCCGCACAGGCGTCGCCACCGCAGTCCCCGGCACCGTAGTGAGTTGCGCCAGCGCCGTCTGCTGCGCGCGCGGCACTGCTGTCGTCGGCGTTGCCCCACCGCCCCCACACGCGGTCAGGGCAAGAAGAAGGATTAAACCGCGAAGGCGCGAAGGACGCGAAGAGGGGAAGAGAAAGAAGAAAAGATACTCATCGTCTCCTCTCTTCTTCGCGTCCTTCGCGCCTTCGCGGTTCAACGTTCTCAGATCGCCCACGCGGCGTCGCCATCCTGCCAGGTGTCGGAGGTGGCAGAGCGGGTGAGGGCGCGGACGGTTTGCGCGCGGACGTACTCCTCGTCCACGTCGTAGCCGAGGCCGGGGGTGGTGGGGACGGGGATCGCGCCGTCCGTCGCGAGGATCGGTACGATCGTGATGTCGCGGGCGTAGTATTTGTCGGAGCCGGAGACATCGCCGGGGAACGTAAATCCGGGGAGCGCGGCGATGGCAACGTTCGCCGCCCGCCCGACGCCGTACTCGTGCATCCCGCCGCACCAGACGGGGATGCCGCGCGCGTGGCAGAGGTCGTGCGTCTTCTTCGCCTCCAGCAGCCCGCCGAGGCGGCTCGTCTTGATGTTGATGATCCGCCCGGCGTTCAAGTCGAGCGCCTTGCGGGCGTCCTCGGCGGTGTGGATCGACTCGTCGAGGCAGACTGGCGTCTCCAGTTCGGCCTGGATGCGCGCATGATCCACGATGTCATCGTGGCCGAGGGGTTGCTCAATCATCAGGAGGCCGAAGCGATCCAGTTCCTTGATCTGCGGGATTTGGTCGAGGGTGTAGGCGCTGTTCGCGTCCACCTGCAACGGGAGGTCGGGCCACCGCTCCCGCACCGCCGCGACGGGCGCCCTATCCCACCCCGGCGCGATTTTTAGCTTGACGCGCGGGTACCCCTGCGCGACGAACTCGCCGACGACATCGAGCAGCCGCCCCTTGTCCCGCTCGATGCCGAGCGAGACGCCGGAGGTGATCGCGGGCCGGGTCGCGCCGAGCATCTGCGCCAGCGGCAGGCCCTCGACATTCGCCAGGAGCGCCCAGTACGCCATCTCCAGCCCGGAGCGGGCGAAGTTGTTGCCGCGCACCTTCGCGAACCGCGCCAGTAATGCTTCCGGCCCGTCGATCTCCTGCCCGATTACCGTCGGGGCCATGAAGTCGCGCAGCACACTCCACGCCGTCTCGGTTGTCTCCGGGCAGTAGTACGGGTCCGTCGGCACGGCACACTCGCCCCAGCCCGTCTGCCCCGTGTCGTTGTGGACGCGGATGAGCAGGTGGTTCAGGTCGTTCTTGCGGTGCGAACTCGTCTCGAAGCCCCGCACCAGTTCCATGCGGACGTGCAGCAGATCGACGCGGGTGATGCGCATGACGACTTACTCCTTCACGAGTAGATACGCGGCGCGGTTATCGCTCCGGCGGAAGGTCGCGGCGTGATATCCGGCGGTGAACGCGGCGAGAAACGCGGCGCGAACCGCCTCCTGCCACGCGGGGATGAGGGCGGGTTGGCTCTGGCGCAAGGTTGGCAGGTCCGCCGGGATCTCGATGCTCAGGGTGTCGCCACCCCGGAATGTGCCGCTGACCGGGCGACGCTGCCCACTCTCCGTCTCTTGGGACACGACGAGCGGGACGAGGTCGGTTTCCGCGATCGCCGGCTTCGGTGGCAGAGGATCGGCAGTCGGCCAGACGCAGAGCAGGCGATCGGTTGGCAGGCCGGGGTTGAGGGCGTCCTCGCGCGGGCCGTAGAAATCCGGGTGATAGTGCGTGGCAATCGCACCGAGCGCGACGAGGTTATAGTGCGCGTTCATCGCCTGCAACGGGTCGAACGCCCACGCAACGACGGGCAAGCCCTGCGCGCGCGCCCATTCCCGCTGCCACTGCTTAATGCGCCGCCCGGCGCCGCCGCCCTGCGCCTCCGGCAGCACGCCCGTCAGTTGGGAATACAGGATCGGTATGCCATCCAGCACGCCGCGAAAGGCGAATGAGAAGCCGACGAGGCGCGTGTCATCGAATGCCCCGAGCACGAGGCCACCGTACGCGCTCGCCGCCGCGAGGGTCGCGACGGGGATCAGGTAGCCGTCCTCCGTGATCCCCCACGTGCGCCGCTGCACATCCTGGCAGGCGTGCAGTTCCTCCGGGTCGTGGATGGGGCGGATGGTGACAGCAGCGGCATGAATGGGCATCGTCACCGATGCGGGGGTTTGCATAGTCTTCCTCGCTCAACACTAGCTGCATCGTGCTTCCCGTCTAGGATAGCATAACGTCTCGGCCACCCGAATCACACGTCGATGATAGCGACGCACCGATGGTACGGCGATTATGAATGGGTACGTACCATTGATTGCAGGGCTTATGCATTCTCGGCGACGAGCAGCGGTAGTCGTGAAAGCGCGCTTCTTTGGTAGGATTTTCGTCTCTCAGGCGAAACCCCCCATCAAAGGAACGCACCAGGTCATCGACGCACGCTTTGTCCCCCGATGCAACCGCTGCGGATCGCTTGCCCACCTTTCTCCCCACGCTCACCGATGCGTTCGCTGCGGTGCGTGATCTCCGCTCGCGACAAGGGAGGCGCTTCACCGTCGCCGCCCTGCTCACCCTCGCCGTCGCCGCGCCTGATCGCCCGCCTCGATTGGCATGGGCGGGTGCTGACCGGCGACGCCCTCTTATGCCAGCGCGCGCTCTGTGCGCAGGTGCGCACCGCCGGGGGTGACGACGTGGTAATCGTCAAAGAGAACCAACCCGCCCTGTTGCGGGACATCGCGACCCTTGTCGCCTCCCGCGCCGACATCACCCTGCGCGCTGCCAGCCTGCCCGCGTGGGACATGCGGGAGGCGGTGAGCGAGGAGCGGGGGCACGGACGGCAGGGGCGACGCCGCGTGATCGCCTCGACGGAGTTGAACGAGTACCGCGATTGGCCGGGGGTAGCGCACGTCTTCATGGTGGAACGATCCTGGCAGGAAGGGGGAGCAACCAAGCAAGCGGTGCGGTACGGCATCACCAGCCTGCCGCCCGGCGTCGCCGATGCCTCCCGGTTGGGCGCGCTCGTCCGGGGGTATTGGCAGATCGAGAATGGGCTGCATTATGTCAAGGATGTGACAATGGGCGAGGATCGCAGTTTGATCCATACAGAGAACGGCCCGAGCATCATGGCGATCCTGCGCGATACCGTGGTCAGTCTGCTGCATCGCGCGGCCACCTGAAGGAAGGCCTCGCCTTCCTCAGCATCCCAATCGCCGAGAATGCATAAGCCCTGGTTCCCCGAGTGGGGCGCACAATCCGCCGCACTTTGGGCTTGTGCATGAGGCATGCTGGCCTTTTGGACAGGGTAAGAACTGTCCTTCCGCACATGACGCATAGGTAGCATCGAGAACAATACTGAATTTGTTATCGCATGATGATCGCGCGGTAATGCGACTATTGCCATCTCGCATTCGAAACCAAACCACTATCACATTGCGTTAACAAGACATGTTGACATATGAAGGCGATGTTATCGGAATATGAGAAAGCAGGTGAGCGGCGATGGACGTACTCTGGCTTGGCCAGGCGGAATGCCACGACTGCGCCCTGGTCGGCGGTAAGGTCGCCAACCTCAGCCGGTTGGCGGCGACGTACGCTATCCCGTCGGGTTTCTGTGTGCCGACAACCGCGCTGATCGCCGCTGTGCCGGATGCTGAGGCCGCGCCATCGCTCGCCCTCCCGCCCATACTACGCGCAACGCTCGCGGCGGCCTACCGGCGTCTCGCGGAACTGACCGAGGAGCCGGAACCGTGCGTCGCCGTCCGCTCCTCGGCGGCGGACGAGGACGGCAGCGCCGCCTCCTTCGCTGGGCAGCACGACACGTACCTCAATATCACGGGCCACGACGCCGTTCTGCAGGCGATCGCCCGCTGTTGGGCCTCGGCGCATACGGAGCGTGCGTACGAGTACCGCCGCCAGCATGGCCTGCCACTCGATCAAATTCGGCTCGCGGTGTTCGTGCAGCGCCTCATCCCGGCGGATGTCTCGGCGGTCGTCTTCAGTGCGAACCCCGTGACCGGCGACCGCGCACAAGTAATCATCAACGCCAGTTGGGGGCTGGGCGAAAGCATCGTCGGCGGCACCGTGACGCCGGATACCTATATCGTGGATACGGCAAGCGGCGCGACGACGGAGCGGCACATCGCGGAGAAGCGGCGGATGACCGTCGCCGTGCCGGGCGGCACGCGCGAGGTGGACGTGCCGCGCTTCCTGCGTTCCGCGCCCGCGCTGAACGACGTTCAGATCGCCGCGATGGCGGACCTCGCCATCGCGCTGGAAGCGACGATGGGCTGGCCCGTCGATATCGAGTGCGCCTTTCACAGCGATGACTTGTATCTTTTGCAATGCCGCCCGATCACGACGTTGCTGATCGAGCAGACACCAACCGCAATTGTCTCGCTGGGTATGCAGGTAGAGGGTGCGGTAATCGGCAGCTAATCGATCAATCGCGTGCGGCGGACGCACGCGGGGACAATACGAGAGTAGGGGATATCGCATGGCACAGAAGACGACAGACATCACAATGGAATCGAGCGGGTTCCGCGCGATCCCGACCCCGCCGGACTTCCCGGTCACATGGGAGCACCCGGACGAGGCGCGGCTGTTCTGGACCCGCGATAGGATGCACGCGCCGAATCAGGTCTCACCGATCATGGAGATGCAGGCGTCGTTCGTGACGCATGGGTTCGCCCACGCTGCGGAGGCGTATGCACTGCCGATCCGCCTAACATTCCGGACAATTAACACCTACGTGTACAGCACCGCCAAGCCCATCGTGCCGCCGGAACAGATGGAGGCGCAGGGCAAGAAGGCCGAGGGGGCGCTCGGCGCGGCGATGGCCCAATTTAACGAGCGATGGGAGACGGAACACCTCCCGGAGATTAAACGCCATCTCGCGCTGTGCGAGCGGTTCGATCTGCCGGGCGCGACGAACGCCGAATTGCTCGATCATTTCGACCGGGTGCGCGCCGGGACGTATCGCCTCTGGGAGATCCATTTCCTGCTGGCGATCATGTTCACCCTGTCGCCCAGCCTCTTCACCGATCTCTGCGCGGACCTCTTCGAGGACGCGAGCGCGTTCGCGGCCTATGACTTCCTCCAGGGCCTCGATAACAAGTCGCTGGAGACGGATCGCGGCATCCGGCAGTTGAGCCGCCTCGCCCTCGCCGCACCAGTCGTGCGGCGGGTTCTCGAAGCATGCGCGGCGGCAGACGTCCCCGGCGCGCTGGAAGGCTCCGCCGAGGGGCGGGCGTTCCTGGCGGAACTGCGCGCCTTCCTCGATGAGTTCGGGCAGCGCGGCAACCACTTCTTCGACTTCGACAAGCCGAGCTGGATCGAGGACCCGACGCCGGTGATCCGGACCATCAACGACTACATGAGCCAGCCGGATCGCGACCCGGCCGCCGATCTGGCGAAAAACGCCGCCGAGCGGGAGCGGCTGGTCGGCGAGGCGCGCGCGCGGCTCGCGGGGTACCCGCAGCAGGTTCGCGAGCAGTTCGACTTCCTCCTCCAGGCGGCGCAGGACGCGACCCGGATCGGCGAGGATCACAACTACTGGATCGACTGCCGGACCATGCACCAGTTGCGCCGCGTCGTCCTCGCGATGGCGGACCGTCTCGTCGCGGCGGATGCCATCGCGGCGCGGGACGACGTCTTCTCCCTGACGCTCGATGAGGTGCGCGCGACCCTCGCCGCCCCGACGGACCGTCGCGCGCTGGTGGAGGAGCGCAGGGAGGAAATGGCGCGCTTCGCGGCCGTGCGCGCCCCGCACGCGCTCGGCACCGAGCCGCCCGGCCCGCCGCCGGATAACCCGATGGGCCGCGCCAACGCCCGCTTCTGGGGCGGGCCGCCCCAGGAGTCGCCGGAACCGGGCGTCCTCAAGGGCAACGCAGGCTCGCGTGGCATCGTCCGTGGCCCGGCGAAGGTGATCCGCTCGATGGCCGAGGCGGGCAGACTGCAACCCGGCGACATCCTCGTCGCGGAGACGACCGCCCCACCGTGGACGCCCCTCTTCGCCACCGCCGCCGCCGTCGTGACGGACACAGGCGGCATCCTCAGCCACTGCGCGGTCATCGCGCGGGAGTACATGATCCCGGCGGTGGTCGGCCTCGGCATGGCGACCGCGCTCATCCGGGACGGGCAACTGCTCGAAGTCGATGGCACGGCGGGCACCGTCCGCATCATCAGTTGAGCGGCGTGCGACGTATCGCGATTCTTGCCGCCTCCCTACTCCGGGAGGCGGCAGATTCATGTCCGGTAGCGCAGGCTGGAAAGCCTACGTTCCCCCTGCCCTGCTTACCGAGGCAGGGACGCAGGCTGAAGCCTACGCCACTACGATACGTCTTACGGTTATTCGTTACCGTAAACGGAGAAAGCCGAGTACGAAACACGTGACCACACCAGCATTGAGCGGCGATCCATCGGCGGATGTCGCGATCCTGGGACAACCGGGTGAGGCGGTCGTCCAGCCAACTTCGGAGCGGTCGATCGTTGTCGCCATCGCGCTCGGCACGATGCTCGCGCCGCTCAACTCCACGATGATCGCCGTCGCGCTGCCGCAAATCATTCGGGACTTCGGTGTGCGCGTCTCCACTGCGGGCTGGCTCATCACGACGTACCTCGTCGCGATGGCGTCGTTGCAGCCCGTCGCGGGCAAACTCGGCGACCGTCTCGGCCGCCGCCGCTTGATCCTGGGCGGGCTGCTCTATTTCGGCATCGCCTCCCTCGGCGCGACCCTCGCGACGAACCTTCCCCTGCTCTTCTTCTTCCGCGTGCAGCAGGCGATCGCCGGGGCAATCGCGCTGCCGAACGGCGTCGCGCTCGTGCGCAGCGTCATCCCGCAGGCACGGCGTGCCCGCACCTTCGGGATGATCGGTAGCGCGACCGCCTTCGCCGCCGCGCTCGGCCCGCCGATCGGTGGCGTCCTCGTCCAGACGTTCGGGTGGCGCTCGATCTTCTTCGCGAATGTCCCGATAGTCATCGCGGCGCTGGCGCTGGGCTGGCGCTCAATCCCCGAAACGCGCGCCGAGCGCGGCGAGCGGAAATTCGACGTGATCGGCGCGGCGCTCCTTTCGACGGTATTGATCGGCCTGACGGTGCTGCTCACCCTCGCCCGACACAGCGACGGCGTCATTGGCCCGCTGATCGGCGGCGCGCTCCTGCTCGGCGTCGCGGCCCTCTTCGTCTGGTATGAACTGCGGCACCCCGACCCCGTGTTGCAACCCCGATTCTTCCGCGTGCGGTCGTTCGCCGCCGCCAATGGCGCAATTGCGCTCAGCAACCTCGCGATGTACTCGACGCTCCTCACCGTGCCGATCCTGCTTTCGAGTCGGGGCGGCTGGACGAGCGCGAGAATCGGCGGCGTGCTTGTGATGCTCTCCGGCGCGATGGTCGTGTGCAGCCCCCTCGGTGGCCGTCTCGCGGATCGCCTCGGACGGCGGCGGCCGACGGTGATCGGCCTGTCGCTGCTCACGGTCGGCGTGTTGCCGCTCGCGCTGGCGGGCGGCACGATTGCCATTCCCATGCTGCTCATCAGCCTCGGTGTCGCGGGGGTCGGCATCGGCCTGTCGTCCGCCGGGATGCAGACGGCGGCGGTGGAATCCGTCTCCCCACGGGAGGCGGGCGTCGCGGCGGGCGTCTTCTCAACGAGTCGATACTTCGGCAGCATCACGGGCGCGAGCATCCTCGCCGGGCTGCTCGGCACGGCGCGCGGCGGCGGGTTCCAGGCCGTGTTCATTATGGTCGCCATCGCCGCGCTCCTCTCGACAATTGCCGCCGCCGCGCTGCGCGACCGGTCTCCAGAACCGGGCAACGCGCCGTAGCGCGGTAGCGCGGTCACATCCCAACGAAATTGGCGTACCATGCGCGTGACGAACCCGGACGCGGTGAACGGATGCAAGGGGGCGCACATGACTATGACGCTTGAGGCAACAGTCGTCCGGGTGCTGATCGGTCGCTACCCGCTCGTGACGCTCCCGGAGAAGCAGGCGTCGCTGGACGCGGTGTACCTCGTCTCGGAGCGCGTCCCCGAAGTGCGCGCGACATTGGAGGGGCTGGAAGGCGACCGCCACGCGGGGTTCACGCGCCGCGCTGATGCCCGCGTGCCGCAATACCCGCGCGGCACCGAAATTCACAACAGCCGCCACGTCTCGCTCATCGGGGAGGAGGAACTGGCGCGCATCGCCGCCAATCTCGGCGTCCCCGTCGTCGCGCCGGAGTGGATCGGCGCGAACCTCGTGCTGCGGGGCGTCCCAAACCTCTCACACCTGCCGCCGCTGACGCGCCTCTACTTCCCGGAGGAGACGGCCATCGCGCTGGAAGGCGAGAATCACCCCTGCGTCTACCCCGGCAAGGCAATCCAGCATCACTACCCCGACAGGCCCGATGTCAGCAAACATTTCCCCAAGGCGGCGTATCATCTGCGGGGCGTCGTCGGCTGGATCGAGCGACCGGGCATGATCCGCGAGGGCGACACGGTGCGCATCACGGTGCCGGAGCAGGCGCCGTACCGGGTGCCGGAACTGGCGGGCGCGGTAACATCCGCGCGTTAGTATCCTCATGCCCGTCACTCTCACTGTGGCATCATTCTTGCTTCATGTATCACTGTATCTTTCGATCTGTGCCACCATCAGGCGATGTGCACGGTGTTGCCGTGCAGGAAGGAATGACGGAATGTCCACCACCACACTGGTTATCATCATTCTCGTCCTGCTGCTGCTCTTCGGCGGCGGTGGCGGCTACTGGTATCGCGGACGCGGCCGCCGTTAATCGCGCGACGCGGCGCCTGAGCTATTCCCGAATTCTAGGAGCAAAGACGTGAAAATGGCACTGCTGTTGCGGTGCCGTTTTTGCATTCCCGGCACTGTCGTCTGTGACCGCGTTGCCAACTGCTATTTGCAGTCTCACGGGCAACGCCGTACCCTATTGTGTCACGGCGGGGTTCGGCGGGGCATCGTCCGACAGAGGAGGCAGCCATCGTGTCGTCCACGGGGAGTGAGGAACGCGCGTTCTCGCGCTGGAACCCGCAGACGTGGCAGCCGTGGCAGCGCAACCAGTGGGCGATCTACGCCTCCGTCCTGATCTCCTTTCTCAGTTTCACCTTCGTCATGCCGTTCCTGCCGCAATACGTCCAGCGGCTCGGCATCCACGATCCCGGCCGCGCCGCGCTCTGGTCAGGCCTGCTCGTTGGGATCAGCCCCCTCCTCGGCGGCATCCTCACCCCCTTCTGGGTGCGCATCGGGGAGCGCACCGGCAATAAGCCGATGGTGCTCCGCTCGCTGATCGCGTACGTCGTCCTGCTCAGCCTGATGGGCGTGGTGACGAACATCTGGCAATTGCTCGCCCTCCGCATCCTCCTCGGCGTCTTCTCCGGCTTCAGCTCCTTCGCCCTCGCCGTGCTCTCCATCACCGTGCCGCGGGAGAAGATTGCGCAGGCAATCGGCACGCTGCAATCGACGCAGTTCATCGCGGCGGCGCTCGGCCCGATCTTCGGCGGTGTCCTCGCGGACACCGTCGGGCTGCGGGAGACCTTTTTCGTCTCCGGCGGGTTGAGCGTGGTCGCGTCGGTCGTCTTCTTCTGGCTCTTCGACGCCAGGCACGACCGCGCCTCGACCCCCAAGCGCAAGGAGCGGGCGTCGATCTCCGTGCTCGCGCACCTGCCCGGTTTCCTCGCCATCATGGTGACGCTCGTCTCTATCAGCTTCATCGAGCGCACCTTCGGCCCCCTCATCCCCCTCTACGTGCAGCACCTCCACGCACCGGAACGCCTGCTCGGCACGATCTCCGGCGCGGTCATCACCAGCGGGTCCATCGCGGCGGCGATCGCGGCGACGACGATGGGCCGCCTCAGCCGGGGGCGCAGCCCGCGCAACCTGTTACTCGTCACACTTACGGGCGGCTGTCTGGTGCTGATCCCAATTGCGCTGGCGCAGCAGTGGTGGCAACTGCTCTTCCTCCGCCCGATGCTCGACATCTTCATCGGCGGCAACACGACGCTGGCCTATGCAATCGCGGCGCGGGCGCTCCCGGAACAGTGGAAACTAACCGCCTTTGGCACGCTCGGCGGACTCGCGATGATCGGCAACGCCGCCGCCCCCTTCGTCTCCGGCGCGGTGACGGACGCGACGCACAGCCTGCGGACGATCTTCGGCATGGATGCGGTACTCTACGCCGTCCTCATCGTCTGGGCGTGGAAGTCGATCCACCTCCCCACCGAAGACGCGACGCCCACCCCCTTCGCGCCCGCCCCCGCCCCCGCCCATGGCAATGACTAACTGCCACACGTCGGCATGGAAACACGGGCAACAACGCACCGCGAGAATTGATTCTGAGGCGGGCGAATGGTGCGCGCTGCGCCGCTCAATTATGCAGAGAAACTTCACGGAAGAACGTCAGTATATTGTGGGCAATCCGAAGGCACTCGCCGGGACGTACTACGGAGTGTGGGGCGGACTCACGGGGGTGCACCGATGGTCGGTGTGCGGAGGAAAAGGAGGGTCGTATGCGATCTCTTGGGCAGGTTCGGCGGTATCATCGTGCGCTCGCGGGTGTGCTCCTCGCGCTGCTGATCGCGGGGCTGATGAGCATCCAGTTCTCGACGGCGGTCTCTGCTGATGTCTCGGTCAACATCATGAATTTCAAGTTCGACCCGACACTCCTGACCATCCCGGTCGGGACGACGGTGGCTTGGACGAATCAGGATACCGCGCCGCACACCGCGACGAGTGACCCCGGCAGCGCCTTCGTCTTCGACACGGGCAGGCTGCAGAAGGGTCAATCCGGGAAGATTACCTTCAATCAGGCCGGCACCTTCACCTACTTCTGCAGCGTCCACCCAACCATGCACGGTTCCATCGTCGTGATGGGCGCGGGTGGCGCCTCGACGACTGCCCCAGCTGCCTCGGCTGGGGCCCCGAGCGCGGCGGCGCCATCGGTTATTGCACCACCACGCACCGGTGATGGTGGTGAGGCCGCCTATGTCCGCCGGTTGGGCGACGGATAAGCCACTGGCAAAAGACGCGAGATGCGACGGGAGCGGCGGTGCCACTCCCGTTTTTCATTGGGACGGGGGTTAGGGACTTCCCAGCATGGCGAGAACGCATACGCCCTGAGGCAACGCCGCGCGAGCGCGACAAGCGGGGAGGTCAGACGCTATCATCACGCGCGGGCAGGCTTGCCCACGATGCACCGCGTGTGCACATCTCTGTGCGGGGTTGCGGCGCAGGTGATTGGGAAGGATACGGTCTCGTGCACTCCATCCGCCTCGGCATCCTCTCCGACACGCACATCCCACACCGGCTTGCCGCCTTGCCCCCTGCGGTAGCCAAGATTTTCCGCGCGGCGGCGGTGTCATTGATCCTCCACGCCGGTGATGTCGATGAGCCGGGCGCGCTGGACACGCTTTCCGCCGCCGCGCCCGTCATCGCGGTGCGGGGCAACGTGCACCTCGCGTCGCGCTCGCGCTCCAGCCCACACCTGCCGTACGCGGTGCATCTGGAGGTGATGGGCCAGCGGATTGTTCTGACGCACGGGCACGGCAGGCCGCACGAGTGGCTCTGGGACAAGCGGCGGGGGTTCATCAAGCGCACGCCCGCCCCCATCGCGCGGGACGCCTTCAACGATGCACTGATCGCGCGCAACCACCGGCGGTTCCCGGACGCGGATGTCCTGATCTTCGGCCATTCGCACCGGCGGCTCCTGCGCCGTGTCGGTCGGACGCTCTTCCTCAACCCCGGCGCGATCGCGAACCTGCCGGACGAATCCCCCTCCATCGCCCTCCTCACCATCGACGCGGACGGCGCACGCGCGGAGTTCATCGAAGTAGCGGGAAGTAGCGAGTAGCGAGTAACGAGTTGAAAGTAACAAGATGTCGGGGCGATCCCCCTCGTTACTCGCTACTCAGACCACGCTATACTGCCGCATCGCCGATCGTCGTGAGGTATTCGGGGAAATCAGGAAGGGGAACGACCGTGCCAACCATTACCGTCACCGCTGACCGCGTCTGGGCCGCCGATGGGCAGGGTGTCTACCACAACGCATTCGTGCAGTACGACGGCGACATGATCACGCGGATCGGCAAGCAGGCGGACCTCTCGCAGGCCGACACGAGCGTCGAAATGACCGCTCTCGGCGACGTGACGCTGATGCCGGGCTTGATTAACTGCCACTGCCACCTAACGCTTTCCAGCAGCCCCAACCTCCTCGCGGACTACTTCGGCATGTCAGACGAGTTGTTCATGGCGCTCGCGATCAAGCACGCGAAGGAGGCGCTCATGGCAGGCGTCACGACGCTGCGGGACTGCGGCACGAAGAACAACATCGTCTTCGCCGTTCGCAAGGCGCACGAGATAGGGCTGATCGACGCACCGCGCATCTGGGCCTCCGGCGCGTGCCTGACGAGCACAGGCGGCCACTGCTACTTCTTCGGCGTCGAGGTGGACAACGAGACGGAGATTAAGCGGGCGGTGCGCGCGCAGGTGAAGGCAGGCGCGGATTTCATCAAGGTGATGGCGACGGGTGGCGGCATCACGCCCGGCACGAACCCGCGCCGCGAGCAGTTCTCCGAGGCGGAGATGGTCGCGCTCGTCAACGACGCGCACCGGCTCGGCAAGCGCGTCTCCGCCCACTGCCACGGCACGCCCGGCGTCCGCAACGCCACCGCCGCCCGCGTGGACACGATCGAGCACTGCTCGTTCATGGTCGATGAGCCGCCGGGCCTCAAGTACGAGCCGGACGTCGTCGCGCAGATCGCGGAGCGCGGCATCTACGTCATCCCGACGACGAGCACCGGCTACCGGATGCTCGAACAGGTGCTGCGGGGTGACATCCCGCGCACGCCACAGTACGAGGGGTTCCTCGCCAACCAGCAGACGCGCATGGAGAACATCGGGCGGCTTGTCACGCAGGGCGTGCGGATCGCGTCCGGCTCCGACGCGGGTGTGACGGGCACCTACTTCGGCGACTTCGCGCTCGACCTCGAACTGCTCGTGACGACCGCCGCCGGGTTCACGCCGGAATCCGCGCTCTACACCGCCACGGCGACGGCGGCGGACGCCCTGGGCCGCACCGACATCGGCGTCCTCGCCCCCGGCAAAAAGGCGGATATGATCGCCGTGCGCGGCAACCCTCTGGAGGATATTCACGCCCTGCGGAAGATCGAAATGGTAATGCAGGGCGGGAAGAAATACGTAGGCTGAGTTCGAGGTTCGAGGTTCGAGCGATGACTGCGCATTTCCTCGAACCTCGAACCCGCTACTCCTGCTCCGTCAACCCGCTGACCTCGGCCACTTCTTCCGGCGTGAGTTGCCACGCAGCGGCCTTCGCGTTCGCCGCGACTTGTTCCGGCTTGGTGACGCCCGCGATGACGCTGGAGACTTCCGGGCGCGCGACGAGCCAGGCGATGGCGAGTTCCCCAACGGTGTGGCCGCGCGCTTCCGCCCACTGCCGGGCACGGCGGGCAATTTCGAAATTCCGGTGCGTGCCGTGCTGCCCCACGAACCGCTCGTTGCCGTGCGCGCGGGTGCCCGCAGGCGGCTCCTTGCCCTCCGCGTATTTGCCCGTGAGGACGCCCCCCGCGAGCGGGCTGTACGGAATGATGCCGACGCCGAACTGCTGGCACGCGGGCAGCAGTTCCTTCTCGATCTCGCGATCCACGAGGCTGTAGCGCGGCTGCACGGAGACGAACGACGCCAGGTTGTGCCGGTCGCTCGCCCACAACGACCAGACGAGCTGCCACGCGGTGAAGTTCGAGCAGCCGATGTAGCGCACTGTGCCATCCCGCACGAGGTCATCGAGGGCGCGCATCGTCTCCTCAATCGGCGTCTCGGCGTCCCAGGCGTGGACTTGCAGGAGATCCATGTAGTCGGTGCCGAGCCGCCGCAGCCCGGCGTGAACGCCGTCGATGATGTGCGCGCGGGAGAGGCCCCTGTCGTTCGGCCCATCGCCCATCGCCATCGCGACCTTCGAGGCGATGAGCGCACCGCTGCGGCGATCCTTCAGCGCCTTGCCGACGTACTCCTCCGAGACACCGTTGTTGTAGACATCGGCGGTGTCAAAGAAGTTGATGCCGACATCGAGCGCGGCATGGATGACGCGTGCGGTCTCCTTCTCGTCGGCGTATCGCCCGAACGTGTTGCCGCCCAGCCCCACCGCTGACACCTTCAACCCGGACCGGCCCAGTCGTTTGTATCGCATGTTCGGCTGCTCCTATCGTGACTTTTCGTCGTTTCAATCCATCGAGATATCGAGCGGGAAGCATCCCACCACCGCGAAAGAGGTGCAAGGGGGCGCTGCGAACTGCGAACCGCGAATCAGGGGGCCGCCCCGGCAAGCGTCAGTGGCTCCCCGGTGAAGAGCTCCTTCGGGAGCATCGCATGGACGCCGCGCGGGCCGTCCACAACCTGCGTAATGCGGAAGTCGATCGCGATGCTGGCAAGGCTGTACGCCTCGTCCCACGTCAGGCCGCGCGCCTCGACGAGGTAGTGCATTACATCGCGCGCGGCGACGAGCAGGGCGGCGTCGAGGTTGTCGCCGAAGCCGAGGAAGATGAGGTGCGTCGGCGTCTCGGCGCACGGGTGCGCGATCTTCAGATCTTTGCGGACGACGAATTGCAACTCCAGCCGTTCCATCCCCGCCTCGATGCCAGTGACGTTCACCTCCCCGTCGCCCTGCGCGGCGTGGCCGTCGCCGGTGGAGAAGAGCGCGCCCGGCACGAAGACGGGCAGGTAGAGGGTTGTGCCGGAGACGAGTTCCTTGCAATCCATGTTGCCGCCGAACGCGCCGGGGAACGCCGTCGGCACGGGGCCGTCCTCATCGGGCGCGACGGCGTAGATGCCCATGAACGGGCGGAGCGGCACCGCAATTCCCGGCTGAATCTCGCAGACCCGCCGCGACCAGTCGATGGCCAAATGGCGGAAGTATGGCTCCTTCACATCGTCCGGCTCGCCGCCGAGCAGCCCCTTCACGCGGGAGCTCGGGTTACCGGGACGGTGCGCGTTGAAGCCCCAATCGAGCGGGATCATCTCCCCGATGCGGATTTCCAGCGTGTCGCCCGGCTCCGCGCCCGCGATGAAGACCGGGCCGGAGAGCGCGTGCCCCGCCCCCTCTGGCCGCTGCCCCGTCGATGCGGTCTGGCCGGGCGGGATGTCGTTCCAGCCCGCATTGCGTGTCCGGTACACCACGGTGTCGCCGGAGACGATGCGCAGGCGCGGCGGCAGGGTGCGGCTGAAGAAGCCGTGCAGGTTCTCCAGCGCGTCATCGAGCGTATGAACAGACATTGAACGGTCTCCTTCCCGAAGGCGATAGGTATGAGCGCCCGCCAGTGTACACCGGAAAGTGTCGTACAATAGTCCGGCATGCAATGCGGTTGATCGGTGGGAGACACAGGATGAAGCGGGACGCGCGAATCGAACAGACACTTAATGAGATCGTCCGCAGACTCGTCGCGGACTATCAGCCGGAGAAGATTATCCTCTTCGGCTCATATGCCTATGGCGAACCCACTGAGGATAGTGACCTCGATGTGCTCATCATCAAAGAGACATCGGATCGGTTGATTCAGCGTATCTTCACGGTACATGAACTCGTGACCGATATGCATCCATATATTGGTTTGGAACCTCTTGTCTTGACCCCTGGCGAGATCGAGCAACGCCTGCGCATCGGCGATCAATTCGTCGCGGAAGTCCTTGAGCGGGGAGAACTGCTTTATGCAGCATAGCGATTCTTCCCACCCGGAGGATTGGTTGAAGATTGCCGAGAAGGACCTGAAACGTTTGCAGAGGGCATTGCGAGCGCACGATCTGGACCAAGCGGGCTTCTATCTCCAGCAGGTGGTCGAGAAGTTCCTCAAGGCTTTCCTGCTTTCGTGTGGGGCGACGATCCGTCGAATTCATATCCTCGACGTTCTCCTCACGAATGCGATTTCTTACGAACCGACATTTGCCCAATATCGATTGACCTGTCAAAAAAATCACGGCGTTCTCTATGCTGGATCGCTACCCCTCCATGACGGACGCGGGAACTACGGAGCAAATCGTTCGCGAATGTTATCGCGATGTGCGGGGGCTGATAAAGCAGATTCGCGCGGCACTACAACCCATCGTCTCGTGAAATTGCGTCCGTATCCCGCGATGCGGTACGCTGCACGCTGGCTTGGAGCCATCCAGCACCGACTGATCGACAGGACGTAGACCGCGTGAAGCAACGACCTCCGAGCACAACCTATCCGGAGCGGGTCGCGCGGCCTGTGCGCATTGTCGCCGCGTTGATGACGCTCCTTGTGCTCCTCGGGCTGTGGGGCGGGACGCGCGCGCTCGTCACCTACGAGGGCCGGGGCGTCGTGGGCACAATGCCGTCGGCGGATTCCCCGCTCGTGCCGGGGCGGTCGGTCGGCGTGCAGACGTTCCTCGACAAGGAATCCGACCCCGCGAACATCCGGCGCACCGCCGCGATGCTTAAGGAAGGCGGCGTCACCAGCGTGCGCCAATCCTTCTCATGGTGCGAGTTGGAACCCGACGGGCGCGGCGTCTACTGGGACCAGCCGAACAACAAACCATCGTGGCAGAAGTACGATCAGATCGTGGACATCCTGGGCGATGCGGGCATCTCGGTCATGGCCCGCCTCGACAACGCGCCAACATGGTCGCGACCGGGGAAGAACAACACCCCCGGCAGCAAATGCCAGAAGGGGCCGCCGAACGACCTCAATGCGTACGCCGACTTCGTCCGCGCGTTCACAGACCATTATCGCGGCAGGGTGAGCGCGGTGCAGATCTGGAACGAGCCGAACCTCGGCGTCGAGTGGGGCAATGGCCCGATCAACGTCGTGCAGTACACGGACATGCTCCGGCGCGCGTACCAGGCGGCGAAGCAGGGCGATCCGAACGTGCTCGTCGTGACGGCGGCCCTCGCCCCGACGAAAGCGCCGCCGCCGGAGAACCTCTCCGACCTCGCGTTCTACGAGCAGATGTACCAGGCGGGCGCGAAGGGATCGTTCGACGTGCTGGCGGTCAACGTCTACGGCTTGGGCGAGCCGCCGGATGACCGCCGCCTCTCGCCCGACCGCTTCAACGTCTCGCGCCCGATCATCGTGCATGACATCATGACGCGCTACGGCGACACGACGACGCCCGTCTGGGCGACCGAGTTCGGCTACAACTCGCTCCCGAAGGGATGGAACGGCGAGCCGAGCATCTGGGGCGACAATGTGGACGAGCAGACGCAGGCGCGCTACCTTATCGGCGGCCTGACGCGGATGCAGACCGAGTGGCCCTGGATGGGCAGGGTCTACATCTGGGGCTTCCGCTGGGCGGAGCGGCCCGGCGCCTTCGGCTACCCCTTCGGCGGGCCATACGGTCGCCCGAAGCCGGAGCCGTACTTCGCCCTCGTTAATTACGACTTCACGCCACGACCCGCGTGGACGGCGGTGCGGCAGTTCGCGCACAATCCGGTTCTCCGCACGGGGCGTACCGCCGCGACGGACAGCGTCGTCCAGGCGAATGGCGCGTGGGAAGGCGGCGGCGAGGGGTCGATCACGCTCGCCACCGGCGCACCCGATGCCATGCTTACCGTGCCGTGGGCAGGGACGGACCTCGGCGTGACGGGGGCGGGTGGCCGCGCGCGCATCACCGTCGATGGGCGGGAGCGCGGCATCGTGCAACTCGACGCCGCACCCAGCGGCGTGACGCGACTGGCGAGCAACATGCCAGATGGCCCGCACACGCTGACCCTTCAACCCGCCGGGGGAACGGTGCGCGTGGATAGTTTCGTCGTGCAGCGGCGACTGCCGTTCGGCTGGGTGGCGCGGCTGCTTACCCTCGGCGTCATCCTCTTCGGCGCGGGCGCGATTGGCACGGTCGTTGCGGAGACCCTGGCAGCCAGTAACGACGCTCTGGCGCGCACGCGCGGACAGCGGGAAGACGCAACGATGCACGAAATGACCATCCGATGAGTAGAGCGCTGCGTCTCTCCATGGGGGCGCTCTCCGAACCGCTGCTCTGGCCGCTCGGCGCGGCGGTGCTGCTGCTCTTCCTCGTCCCCTCGACGATCACCGCGCTGCTCCCGCTCGCCGTGGTCGGGTGCATCGGGTTGCGCCGCCCCGCGCTCGCCGTGGCGGTGATCCCCGTCACCTTCCCCTTCCACGATGTCACCTCGCCCGGCACGCACCTGCACCTCGACCGCACGATGCTGCTGATCATCGTCGCGCTGCTCGCGACGGCGGGGCACGTCGCGCTCGCCGCGCTCCCGGCATTCCTGCCCATTGTCGGCAAATGGTCCGCTGTGGTGGTCGAGGAGACGTGGACGCGCGAGGAGATACGTGCCCTCCCGGCGGGAATCATGGCGTATTTCTGGCGACCGGGGACATGGGCCGCGCTCTCGCTCTTCCTGCTCGGTCTCTTCTCGCTCCTCACCGTGGCGGATCGCGATTTCCGCGCGAACAGCGTCCGCGAGTTCCGCACGACGATCCTCTTCCCCGTGCTCCTCTTCCTGCTCGCCGCCGCACTGCTGGAGGGGGGCGAGCGCCGCCCGATCATGTTCCGCATCATGGTGCTGGGAGTGGACACGGTCATCGTCTCCGGCGTCATCATCGCGCTGATCGCCTATGTGCAGTTCGCGCAGGGTGGCGGCCTCGACGTGGAGGGCGTGCGCCGTGTCCGGTCGACCTTTCACCACCCGAACGAACTCGCGCTCTATCTGGGTCGAATCGTGCCGATCACCGCCGCGTATGTCGCGTTCGGGCCGCGTGGCTGGCGCACTGGGGCGTACCTCGGTGCGACGATTATCATGCTCGGCGGCGTCGGTCTCTCCTTCTCGCGCGGCGGCTACATCGGCGTGGCGGCCGCCCTCCTCGTGCTCGTCTGCGCCAGCGGCAACCGTCGGCTGATCGTTGGCTACCTGACGACGGGCGCGGTCGTCGGTTTCGCCGCCTTCGCGACGGGAATCGAGCGATTCACTTCGCTCATCCACCCCGCGAGCGGCAGCGACGGCCTGCGCCTCAATATCTGGGCGTCGGCGGCGCGGATGCTGCGCGACCATCCCGCGTGGGGCGTCGGGCTTGACCAGTTCGTGTCGCAGTACCCGCGCTACATCAAGCCGGATGCGTGGCAGGAGCGGTTCACGTCGCACCCGCACAACATCATCCTCGATTTCTACGTCCGGCTCGGGCTGCTCGGCCTCGCGTGGCTGATCTTCACGCTCGTCCCGTTCATGGTGCGGGGCTGGCGCACGGCGATGCGACGCAGGGCGGAGGGTGATCGGCTCCGATTTGCCCTGGCTATCGGCGCGACGGGCGCGCTCGTCGATCTCACGGTGCACGGCATGGTCGATCAGGATTACTTCCTGCACATGCTCGCGTACGGGTTCTGGTTCGCGATCCTGATTATCCGCGTCTGCGCCTTCGAGGGGCCGATCGATGACTCAGGCGTGCCCGCAGGGCCGCGCGTCGCGTATGGGGCGTCGCAGCACCGGCCCGCCGACTCACTCCTGGCGGGCGCTGCCACGGCGCGCTCCACGAAGGCCACGCCATCGTCCCCATTCGCGGGGGGACGGCATCCCGTGTAGGATTAGGGAAGTACTCAGTACTCAGTACTGGGGTCAGGTATCACGATACAAGGGGAAGAGGGGCGACGGTGCGGATTCTGGTAACGGGCGGGGCGGGGTTCATCGGGTCACATCTCTGCGATGCGTTGCTCGCGCGGGGCGACGAGATTGTCGTCTGGGACAACTTCATCACCGGCAAGCGGGCGAACCTCGCCCACCTCGGCGAGACGCCGAACCTCCGCTTCGTGGAGCACGACATCGTGCAGCCGCTGCCCGACCCCGGCCCGCTCGACCAGATCTACCACCTCGCCTCCCCCGCTAGCCCGGAAGGATACCGGGGCCACCCGATCGAGACGCACCTGACCAACGCGCTCGGCACCTACCACCTGCTCGAACTGGCGAAGGCGACGGGTGCTCGCCTGCTGCTCACCTCGACGAGCGAGGCGTACGGCGACCCGCTGGAGCACCCGCAGAAGGAGACGTATCGCGGCAATGTCAACCCGGTGGGCGAGCGCTCCTGCTACGACGAGAGCAAGCGCTTCGCGGAGTCGCTGACGATGGAGTATCACCGCATCTACAACCAGGACACCCGCATCGTGCGCCTCTTCAACACATACGGGCCGCGCATGGATGTCAACGACGGGCGCGTGATCCCGAACCTCCTCTCGCAGGCGCTGCGGGGCGAGCCGCTGACGCTCTACGACGGCGGCACGCGGACGCGCGCCTTCTGCTACGTCTCGGACCTCGTGCGCGGGCTGCTGGCGGTGATGGACTCCCCGCGCGCGAAGGGCGAGGTCATCAACCTCGGCAACCCGGACGAGCGCACGATTCGCGACCTCGCGGAGAACATCCTACGCGCGACGGGTCGCAACGTCCCGTTCGTGGACCGCCCAACCGTCGTGGGCGACGACCCGAACCGCCGCTGCCCGGACATCACGAAGGCGCACACGCTCGTCGGCTGGGAGCCGCATGTCCCGCTAGACGAAGGACTCCGGCTGACGAT
>JAABUT010001494.1_pt1 | contig 26408 bp, 27 predicted proteins | sample 5559281 | NCBI WGS metagenome assembly JAABUT01 (sample SAMN10711880, study PRJNA513359) | rock metagenome | isolation source: Antarctica rocks | place: Antarctica: Victoria Land, Ricker Hills nord | collected 2016-01-04
CGGCGAGCCGCCCCGCCACGACCTGCTGGGGCGTGAGGCTGCCGGGCTCGCGCTCCCCCCGCAACCGCGACCCGATGACGAAATCCGCCTCGCCCCGCATCACCGGCCCGACGATAGCGGGCGCGTAGGCCGGGATGTCGGAGCCATCGCCATCGATGAACGCCACGACGGCGGCGTCGGACCGCACCGCCGCGACGCCGGTCGCGCAGGCGAGCCCGTAACCGCGGCGGCGCTCGACCATGACCTCGGCGCCGGCGTCCCGCGCGACGGCGGCCGTGCGGTCCCGCGAGCCGCCATCCACCACGATCACCTGATCGAAGCCGAGATCCACCAACGTGCGCACCAGCTCCCCGATGGCCGCCTCCTCGTCGAGGCAGGGGATCACCATCGCGACCACGGCCACGGAACCGTCGATCCTCACGGGCGTACTCTCGGGGCGTTCGACCGTTCCGGTGGGCGGCATCGGACCCGTCTTCGGCCGCGCGGGGCCACGCTCGACGGCAGCCCGTTCGCGAGGGTTTCCGGGTCGATCATCAAGGTCGCGGGCTCACAGGCTCCAGCGCAGGCCGCAATTACTGCAGGCAGTGGGCGGCGTGTCGGACTGCAGGGCGTTGCGGAACTCCTGGTAGCGCGCCCCGGTCCAGATCTCGCGCAGGGATTCCTGGGTGGCGTCGCCCAGCGTGTAGTTCTCGTAGCCGTGCTGGGCGAAGGGAGCGATGCAGCAGGGCAGGGCGCGGCCGTTGGCCGTGAAATACATCACGGTCCATGGTCGGCCGCAGAGCGACCACGGGTTCCGGCCCGTCGCCTTCTCCAGGCTCATGCCGGGCTCGGAGGCGGCGCCCGAGGCCGAGAACGTCACCCCGAGGCTGCGGGCCAGGTCCTCGGCGGCCCGGAGATGGACGGCCTCGTCGCCGTCCATGCGCTCGAACAGCGCCTGGTCGGGCCGGGCGAGACCCACGGTGTCGCGCTCGAAGAAAACGAGGCGCTGCAGGTAGACCTCGCGGACACCGATCTCGGCCGCGAGCCGCACGAAGGCCGGCAGTTCCGCCACGGTCTCCTTCAGCCCGGTCAGCCAGGCGGAGACGCGGGGCTTGGCGAAGCCGCCGCGCTCCTGCAGCTCGCGGAAGCGACGAACGTTCTTGAGGATCCGCTCGAAATAGTCGACGCCGCGCACCGCGAGATAGCTCTCGCGCGTCGAGGCATCGAGCGACACCCGCAATTCATCCAAGCCGGCGTCGATGAGGGCGCGTCCGTTGCGATCGTTCAGCACCGTGCCGTTGGTGTTGAACAGCACATAGGTGCCGCGGTCCTTGAGATAGCGCACCATCTTGGGCAGGTTCTTGACCAGCATGGGCTCGCCGACCCCGTGCAGCACGGCGCGGGACAGGTCGGGTAGCTGGTCGACGATCAAGCGGAACAGGTCCCAGCCGAGGTCGGCCGGCGGCTCGAGTTCGACGTAGGTGCGCGGGCAGGTGGTGCAGAGCAGATTGCAGCGGTTCGTCACCTCGAGATAGAGGCAGACGGGTGGTCGGGTCGCCAGGGCACCGCGGTTCGGGTCGGCGGCCTCGTGGTACCGGCGTGGGTCGATGACGGGGGCGAGCGCGGCCGTCGCATCGGCCGAGGCCGCCAGGGCTTCGTCGGTCTCGAGCGTCATCGATCACATCCCTTTCGCGCCAGCGCCACGTCGTGCCAGCGCCATATGTCCCGGCCCACCGCGGCCAGCACGGGCGCCATCAGGAGAGTCCAGCGGACCAGGAAATCCGGCGCATCCCCGTTGAATCCGTAGAGCAGGAACCCGAACGTGGTCAGGGCGAAGGGGCTCCACCAGCCCAGTAGCGGCGTGAAGGGGGCCGCCACGAGGAAGTACCATGGAAACACCGGCGTCAATAGCATCAGGAAGACGACCACGAGCAGGGCCGTGCCGCCGAGCCCCGCCGCGAGGGCTTCATCGCCGCGCCGCCGGGTCCACAAGGCGAGCGCCAGCAGGACGATGGCGGCCGCCGCGCCATAGGCGCCGGTCATCCAGGGCCGGTAGAGGCCCGCCGCCTTGACGAGCGCCAGCGCGAAGAAGCCCTGTCCGCTATCGAGTCCCTGCTCATGGGCGTAGTCGGGCAGGAAGCCGATCACGCCGACCCCGGCCGACAGGAACGGCAGGTAGCAGACAGCGACCGCCGCGACGACGAGGAGCGGAAGCTTGACATCGTAGGGCCGCCAGAGTGCCGGCAGGCCGAGTGCCGCGGTCGGCTTGACGAGAGCCCCGAGCGTCAGGGCGAGCGCCGCCGCATAGGGGCGGGCCGCGCTGCCGCACCACGCGAAACCACCGAACAGGAACGCCATCACGGCAGCCTCGACGTGGCCGTTGCCGGCGATCTCCCAGACCGGCGCCGGATGCAGCAGATAGACGGCCAGCAAGGCCCGCGGCCGTCCGAGTCGGTCGAGCAAGCGCGCGGTCGCCAGCACCGCCACGCCCTCGAGCAGCACCATGGCGGCCTTCATGGCGAGGACGCTTTTCGAGACGCGCGTCACCAGCGCGAAGAGCGCTTCGGCGACGGGCGGGTAAATGGTCACGGCGTAGTCGCGCTTGTCGATCAGGCCGTATTGAGCGGCGTCGCGCAGCGGTACGAGGACCGGGTCGGCCGGAACATGGAGGTAGGGGTTGAAGCCCGCGCCGACGACGCGGCCGTCCCAGATGTAGCGGTAGATGTCGCCCGAGAGATCCGGGGTGGTGAACAGGAACGCGACCCGCAGCGCCACCGCGGCCACCACGACGAGCGGGAGAGCCGCGCGGGCACCCGCCCTGAGCGCCAGCCGCGCGGCCGCGAGCGCGAGCCCGCTCTGGGTGAAGGCGCCGGCGTAGAACAGGAGGTCGCTGCGCTGCCGCGCCGCTGCCGTGCCCCAGGCCGCGCACCCGATCAGGCCCAGCACGGCCGAGAGCGCGAGCGGTACTCCTCCGCGCCTGCCATCAGCCCGCATCGACGAATCCCGCCGCGGCCAGCACGGCGCGGGTGGCGGGGGCAGGGGCGCCGGACCTGGTCAGGCCGGCGGGCGGACGGCCCGCGAACTCGGCGACGAGCCAGGCGAAGCTCTCCGCGTCATCGACATCGTACCAGGGTGCGACCTCGACGGCCGGCAATCCGATCGCGGCGGCCCGGTCGCGGGAGTGCCACATCACGGCGGACGTGCTCCAAGGAATGTCGGTGAAGATCGCGGGCTCGCGCCGCTTCAGCCCTACCAGCGTGTAGCCGCCGTCGAGCGCCGGGCCGAACACGACCCGCTCCCCCGGGCGCCGCAGGGCCGCTATGGCATCGACGAGGATCGAGTCGGGCAAGGTGGGACTGTCGCCGTTGACCAGCACGGCGCAGTCGTGGCCGTGCCCCAGCAGGTCCGCCGTGGCGGCATCGAGAACGGCGCCGAGCACGGGATGGGTGTGAACCGCATAGCCGAAGCTCGGCGGCAGAAACGTCGCGAGTTCGATCGCGTCATCGGCCGGGCTGCAGACCGCGTAGCCCCGGGCGTCGACCGCGGCCCCCACGCGCTCGATTGTGGCCGCGACGTCGTCCAGGAAGGCACGAGACAGGACCGCGGCGCGCTCGGCGCCGAGTCGCGGGATCAGCCGCGTCTTGCTGGTGCCGGCTTTCGGGACCTTGCAGACGATCGCGATGGCGGCCGTGGGGGTGGACAAGCGTGCGGTCTCCTCAGCGGCAGAATACGCCCCACCCCCGTCGGGGTTACGCGCGACCCGACGCGACGCGCCGCCTGAACGGTCCTGGTCGGCCGGGCGCGCCGCCTCTATATCTCGGCAACCTGCCTCCGAACGAGGCCGGGCCGCCGTGACCAGATCATGGCGAGAACCGACAGGCGGCCCGCATGACGCTCCATACACCGCCGCCGACCGTCCCGGCAAAGTTCAGCCTGGGGCTGGGCCTGACCAACGAATGCAATCTCAGTTGCTCGTTCTGCTATCGCGATCCGTCCCGCACCGACCGGCTGACGCTTGCCGACGTCGAGGCCGTGATGGAGCGGCTGCCGATCCGCTCGGTCAACCTCGGCACGGGCGAGAACGGCATGCATCCCGATTTCAGGCGCATGCTGAGATATTTCCGCACCCGTGACGTCAAGCTCACCATCACGTCGAACGGCCACTCGATCGCGGTGCTCGACGACGAGGACGTCCGCTCGTTCACCGAGGTCGAGTTCTCGCTCGACTACCCCAACCGCGACGAGCAGGACGCGCAACGCGGTGCCGGCAACTGGGATCTGGTTCAGCAACAGGCGGCGCGCTGCCGGCGCCTGGGCGTCGGCGTGACGGTCATCGCCGTGATGATGCGGACCAACTACGACCGTCTGCACGAGATCGCGACGGTCGCCCAAGGCTTCGATGCCCCGCTGCGCATCAACGTCTATCAGGCGGTGCGGACCGACCTGTTCGCCCTGACCTACGACGAATATTGGCGCGGGTTCGAGACCCTGTTCGCCGCCACCGACGTGATCGCCATCGGCGAGCCGTTGGTGCGGGCCATGGCGGGCCTGCCGCCACGGGCTGGCGGCTGCGGCGTGTCCACGGTGCGGGTGACGCCGCGCGGCACGGTGCAGCCCTGCGTCTACTGGCCGGGCGGGGGCGCCCCCATGGCGGATCTCATCGCGGCCGGTGCCGCCATCGTCGACACGGCGCCCTTCGCGGCGGCCCGCGCGGTTCCCGCGGCCTGCATTCCCTGCGCCCATCGCGCGACCTGCGCGGGCGGCTGCGCGGGGCGACGCCGCCTGCTCGACCAGCCGGCCGAGCCGGACCCTTATTGCCCGGTGATCCGCGGCGACGCGAGGCCGCTCACCATCCGCATGGCGCCGTCGCGGGACTTGGCCAAGCTCGAAAGCGCCTGCACCACCATCGTGACGGCGCGCTGAAGGCCGTGCCTTGCCATGCCTCGCCGCGGCCCGCCCACAGCCGTAGCCGGGTCGATGGCGGGCTGGGCTGAGGGCGTCGTCGAAACTGGCGGCAGGCTGACCGGAGATCACACGCATGGCGCATTGGCTCTTGAAGAGCGAACCCGACACATGGTCCTTCGCCCACCAGCAGGAGGCCGGTCCGGACGGCACGTTCTGGAATGGCGTGCGCAACCATTCGGCCAAGCGATGCCTCATGGCCATGCGGGTGGGGGAGCAGTGTTTCTTCTACCATTCCGGCGGGGAGCGTGCCGTCGCGGGCATCGTGGCCGTGACGAAGGCCTACTATCCCGACCACACCGACCCGACAGGCAGGTTCGGCATGGTCGATGTCCGGGCCGTGCGGCCGCTGTCGCCCGTAGCGCTCGACCGGATCAAGGGCGAGCCGCGATTGGCCGAAATGGTGCTGGTCAAGAATTCACGCCTGTCGGTGCAGCCCGTAACGGATGCGGAATGGGCGGTCGTGCTGGAGATGGCGGGCCAATCGGCGGTGCGATGAGCCCGACCCAGCAAGATGTCGAACGGCGAAGACCAATGGCTCCTGTATGGCTCCTGGCCATGCGAAACGGGAAAGAGGAAAAATCGAAGGCGCTGTCGATTCCGGTTCATCTCAAGCGTCTACGGATTCAGGGGCTTGCACCCCGCCCCCCAACCGAGATGTGATATGCAGTATGCCCTGCTGATCTATGAGGACGAGAGCGCCACCCGAAAGGCTGAAAGTGGCCCCGCATTTGAGGCGCTCGTGAAACAGCACATGGTCTTCTCGGGGGAGCTTCGTGCGAAGGGCATCCAAACTGGGGGCGGCGGCCTGAAGGCCTCGCTGACGGCGACGACCGTTAAAGAAGCCGCTGGTAGCCGGACCATTCACGACGGCCCCTTCGCGGAAAGCAAGGAGCAGCTCGGAGGATTCTATATCGTCGATGTTCCTGATCTCGACTCGGCGATCGCGCTGGTCAAGCGCATGCCCATGGCGGACGGCGGCAGCGTCGAAATCCGACCGCTGCTCGGGCCGGGATGAGTCAAGGCGAGCTCGACCGAGCAGTTCGGGAGGCTGGAACTCGTATCATTTCAGCGCTGGCCTCCCGGTTCCGCGACATCGATGTTGCTGAGGAGGCGTTCGCCCGAGCGGCAGCCGCGTGGCCGAGGGGCGGAACGCCTTTCGACTACGCCGCTTGGCTCTACCGGGTTGCCTTTCGTGTGGCGATCGACAGTCTTCAGCGCGAGCGCACGCGCGAGAATTACGTTGAGGGTCCAAAGGCGCAGGAGCCAAATGCAGAGGACATCATGGTGGGCGATGCCAGTCTCATTCCAGATGATCGACTCCGTCTCATCTTTGTCTGCTGTCATCCGGCCATAGGGGCAGACGCACGGGCGGCGCTGACATTGAAAGTCGTTTGCGGATTCTCGACGGCCGAAATTGCGAAGGCATTCCTGGTCGCGGAGACTACCCTGGCTCAGCGACTGGTTCGGGCCAAGCGCAAGATAACTGACGCCGGGGTTCCGTTTGAGTTGCCCGACCCTTCGGCTTGGCCCAGCCGCTTGGAGGACGTGCTTTCGACCCTGGAGGTCGCATATGCGACTGCGCACGGGGACGCTGCAGGATCAGGGCCGCACGCCGGCTATGCGCACGAGATGTTGGAAATAACCCGCGTTCTTGCGGAGTTGCTGCCCGGTGAGCCAGAGGCGCTCGCGCTTGCGGCGACCGTCCGATACGCCGAGGCCCGGCGACCGGCGCGGCTTGATGAACATGGACGAATGGTGCCCCTCTCGGAGCAGGACCCGACCGTCTGGCGACGACCGTTGATTGATGAGGGCGAGAACTATCTCAGGCGCGCCGTCGCGATTGGTCCCGTTGGGCTTAGGATGCTCCAATCCGGTGTCCATAGCGCCTGGTGTGCGAGGCGTCACGTGTCCGAGCAGTTGCCTTGGCGAGTGGTCTTAAATCTCTATGACCAGATGCTCGCAATCCAGGACAACGTGATAATTAGGCTTAACCGCGCGGTGGCCCTTGCCGAAGTCGCTGGACCGGAAGCTGCCCTGGAGGAGGTGGAGCGTTGCAGCGGACCACTGGTCTCGAACTATCTTCCCTATCATGCCGTCCGTGCGGACTTGCTACGCCGGACCGGACAAGTCGAATCTGCCGTTGATGCCTACGATCGCGCTCTCGCGTTAGGCCCTGCAGCTGCTGAACGGGATTGGCTGGCGTATCGACGGAACGCTCTTCGCTGATGTGACGAGGGTACATCGTCCCGCCTGCCGCCGGGAACCCAAATTCGCAAATACTTCCTACCTCTGTCGAATCCGATCCTCACTGACCGTCTCTTGGTTGATGGCACGACTGCCAGCCAGAGCGGCAAAGAGGAGATTTTTCATGCCGAGTAATCCAAAGATCGAGCGCAACAAGCAAACCGTTCGCCGGCTTTTCGACGAGGTCATCAACACGGGGCATCTGGAACTTTGTGGTCGCTATCTCGCCGCCGACCGGGTGGATTATCAGGACTACGGTACGCCGCCAGGTTCGGCAAACGGGCACGATGGCTTCCAGCGAACGCTCGGTGCCTTCTTGGAGGGCTTCCCGGATCTACATCTTACCATCGACTTCATTATCGCGGACGAGGATCGTCTGGCGGCCTACGTCACCACGGAAGGCACCCACACGGGGTCGTTTATGGGCGCGCTGGCGACGGGGAAACGATTCAGCGTAACAGGCGCGGATATATTCGCGTTCAACGAAGAAGGGCTAGTCTCGCAACATTGGGGTGCCTTCAACACTTTGGGTATGTTGATGCAGCTTGGCCTGGCACCAATAGCAGGCTAGCGCTGGCCCCGTCGCCCTCGGCAGTGAAGACCCGGTGAACCGCGGTTAGCTTGTTGCAGCGGGCGGGACTGCATGCGCGGAGCACGACGGCAGCCGGCCGAACGCTCTCCGTACTGCCGACGGTGCCCTTTGGGCACGTCCCAACATGGCGTAGCAGCCATTGGAAACGCCTGCCTCCTTCGCGATCCTCGCCGTCGCTGGTGCAGTTCACCAGTCCATAAAAGTTGATGACGCGGATCGCTGCCGACATGATCGCGCTCCGTCTGTCGTCGCTTCTCGTCCCGAGCCGCATAAGATATAGGAGAGCGACCAGTCGCTCGAACGCGGAGCCGCGTTCGAGCGCGACGGACCGTTGAGGCGTCGGTCGAGAGCGCGGCTGCCCGCGGTGTCGCGGAGGCCGAAGCAGCCCGACTGAGCGGTGGGACGTCTGTTTCGCTTAGATGAACTTCAGCGCCTTCAGGCTGCTGTGGCCGTGGCGGCCGACGATGAGGTGATCGTGGATCGCGATGCCCATGGGCTTGGCGATCGCGATGATCTCGTGGGTCATGCGGATATCGGCGGTCGAGGGTGTCGGGTCGCCGGATGGATGGTTGTGGACCAGCACCAGGGCGGTCGAGCCGAGTTCGAGCGCGCGCCTCACGACCTCGCGCGGGTAGACGGGCGTGTGGTCGACCGTTCCGCGGCCCTGGACCTCGTCGTTGATCAGCATGTTGCGCTTGTCGAGGAACAGGATGCGGAACTCCTCCTGCTCATTGAACGCCATGGCGGTGCGGCAATAGTCCAAGACTTCGGTCCAAGAGCCCAGGGTCGGCCGGGTCTTCACCGCCCCCTTGGTCAGACGCCGGGCCGCCGCCTCGACGATCTTCAATTCCGTGATGGCGCCTTCGCCGAGGCCGGGGATCTCGCGCAGCCGCTCCGGCCGAGCCGAGAGAACCTCCGCGAAGGAGCCGAACCGGGCCATCATGGTCTTGGCGAGCGGCTTCACGTCTCGCCTCGGCAGGGCGCGGAACAGCAACAGTTCGAGCAGTTCGTAATCCGCGACCCCCGCGTCCCCGGCCGCGTTGAAGCGCTGGCGCAACCGGTCCCGGTGGCCGGCATGGAGCGGGTCGTCCGGCCGTGTCACCCCCTGGACGGCGTCGCTCATGCTTCGGGGCGCGGGGTGCCGGGTCTGCCGATCTGCGGCTCCCGGCCGTAAGGTGGCCGGTGCAGCCCCCGCGGCGACACGGTGAAGATCTCGGCGCCCTGCTCGGTGACCCCGACCGTATGCTCGAACTGCGCCGACAGCGAACGGTCCCGCGTCACCGCGGTCCAGCCGTCGCCCAAAACCTTCACCTGCGGGCGGCCGAGATTGACCATGGGCTCGACGGTGAAGAACATGCCGGGCTTCAGCACCACGCCCTCGCCGCGCCTGCCGTAATGCAGGATGTTGGGTTCATCGTGGAACAGCCGGCCGATGCCGTGGCCGCAGAACTCGCGCACGATGGTGCAACGTTCGCCCTCCGCGAATTCCTGGATCGCGGCCCCGATATCGCCCGTCGTAGCGTCGGGCTTCACGGCCGCGACGCCGATCATCAAGGCCTCGTAGGTGACCTCGATCAGCCGCTCGGCCCGACGCGGGATGTCCCCGACCGCGTACATGCGCGATGAGTCGCCGTGCCAGCCGTCGAGGATGAGGGTCACGTCGATGTTGAGGATGTCACCGCTGCGCAGCGGCTTGTCGTCCGGAATGCCGTGGCAGACGACGTGGTTCAGCGACGTGCAGATGGACTTGGTGAAGCCGCGATAATCGAGCGGCGCCGGGTAAGCCCCGTGCCCGACCGCGAAGTCGAAGACCAGCCGGTCGAGCGCTGCCGTGGTGACGCCGGGGCGGACGTGGTCGACCAGGAGATCGAGCGCTTCCGCACAGAGCCGTCCGGCCTTTCGCATACCCTCGAACGAGGCGGCGTCGTGCAGCTTGATCTGGCCGTTCTTCCGGCCCGGCGCTGTCGCGGCTTCGACGAAGGTCATGGTTGGCTCGGGTAGGGTCGCGGGGTCGCGCTCAATCTAGGCACCGGCCCGCCATAAGACAATCGAGGTCGGTCCGGCACCGATCCGCGCTTGCTAAGCCCGATCGGTTGCGTGAGAGAAGGGCCATGCGACGCGGCGCGCCCAACGATCTCTCGGCCTTCGGGCGCCACGCGCCGCGCGGCTGGCTCGCGGGCCTCGTCCGCGTGGCACGGCTGTGTTCGACCGATTGGGCCGGGCGGCGGCTCGCCTACGCGTTGCGGGCGATCGCCATCCGGGCGCTCCGCGGCCGGCCGCTCGACATCGAGTCGCTCGGTGCGCGCATGCGGCTCTACCCCGGCAACAACGTCGCCGAGAAGAACCTGCTGTTCACGCCGCAGTATTTCGATCCGCAGGAGCGACGTCTCCTGGCCGAGAAGCTCGGAACCGATTTCGTGTTCATCGACATCGGCGCCAATGTCGGGGGGTACGCGCTGTTCGCGGCCGCACAGGGCGGCACGAGGGCGCGCGTTCTCGCGATCGAGCCGCAGGCCGACGTTTTCGAGCGTCTGGTCTTCAACGTCCGGCAAAATGCCTTCGCCAACGTCAAGGCGCTCGAATGCGCCGTGGCGGATCGGGACGGCGAGATCACGCTCTTCGTCGATGCCGCCAACAAGGGCGAAACCTCCATGCGACTCGTCGGCACGCATGGGGCCGGATCGGCCGTCCGGGTGCCAGCCAAGGCGCTCGGTACGATCGTGGCCGACGAGGGATACGATCGCATCGACGCCATCAAGCTCGATGTGGAAGGGGCCGAGGACCTGATTCTCGAGGCTTTCTTCCGCGACGTCGCTCCGCGCCACTGGCCCAGTCTCCTCATCGTCGAGGATGCGCCGGGTCGCTGGGCCATCGACTTGCCGGCCTTGATCGCGGCCCAGGGTTACGTGGCGATCTTGAAGACCCGGACCAACGTGGTCTACGAACGCGGCCAGATCTGAAGGACCAGCCATGCCGTCATCCGTCACTGCCGCGGTCCTGGTGATCGGCGACGAGATCCTGTCGGGGCGCACCAAGGACAGGAACATCGGGGCTATCGCGGATTTTCTCATCGCCGCGGGCATCGATCTTCGTGAGGTCCGCATCGTGCCGGACGTCGAGGACGAGATCGTCGCGGCCGTCAACACCCTGCGGCATCGCTACACCTACCTGTTCACCACGGGCGGCATCGGCCCGACCCATGACGACATCACGGCCGACAGCATCGCCAAGGCCTGCGGGGTCGGGATCGGCGAGGATCCGCGCGCCATCGCGATGCTGCTGGAGCGTATCAAGCCCGAGGACCTCAACGAGGCGCGCCGCCGCATGGCCCGCATCCCCGACGGCGCCGAACTGATCCGCAACGACCTCTCCAAGGCGCCCGGCTTCATGCTGGGCAACGTGATCGTGATGGCGGGCGTACCGGCCATCATGGGCAACATGCTGGACAATGTGGCGCCGCGGCTGCGGGGTGGCGACCGCATGGTGTCCGAATCGATCGACGCCGGCGGCCTGCCGGAGGGAGCCTATGCGGCCGGGCTCGGGGCGCTGGCCAAGGCGCATGCGGAGGTTTCGATAGGCTCCTATCCGTCTTTCTCGCCCGAGGGTTTCCGCAACCAGATCGTGGTCCGGGGCAGGAACGCGGGCCAGGTGGCGGCCGCCCGGGCGGCCGTGCTCGCCATGCTGGCGGCCTTGCGGGGCGACGGCGTCCCGGTGTAGCGCGGGTGCGCGGTTCAGGATTTCGGCGACGGCAGGGCAGGGATGATCGACCAGCAGAACAAGGCCTTTCCGGTCTCCTGGGACCAGTTCCACCGCGACTGCAGGGCCTTGGCGTGGCGCCTCTCGGCCGCCGGCCCCTTCGAGGCGCTCGTCTGCATCACGCGCGGCGGCCTCGTTCCGGCCGCCATCGTGGCGCGGGAGCTCGGCATCCGGACCATCGAGACCGTCTGCATCGCGAGCTATCACGACTACGACACCCAGGGCGGCCTGCAGGTGCTGAAGGGTGTCTCCGACGCGGTGTTGTCGCTCGTCGACGGGGCCAGGGTCCTGGTGATCGACGATCTCGTCGATACCGGCAAGACCGCCAAGGTGGTGCGGGACATGCTGCCCCGGGCGCATTTCGCCACCATCTACGCCAAGCCTCTCGGCCGCCCCATGGTCGACACCTTCGTGACCGAGGTGAGCCAGGACACGTGGATCTATTTCCCCTGGGATATGGGCCTCACGTTCCAGGAGCCGCTGGCCAAGGGCCAGCGCGGGTGACGCCAGCTGTCTTGCGGGGGCGCCTCGCGGACGATAAGTGTTGCCGCGGCGGCTTCGGCCGCCCGGGCGGACGTGGCGAAACCGGTAGACGCAGCAGACTTCAATTGGAGTGCCCGGGGGGAAACCTCCGGAGTAGAACCGCTCAAAGTCGGGGAACGCTAACGGCTCGCGCCCAAGCCGATCCCGAGCCAAGCCCCGCGAGGGGAAGGTGTAGAGACTAGACGGGCGGCGCCTGATCCTCGGCTTCAGTCGAGAGATGGCGAAGGGATAGTCCAGACCACGAACGCCTCCCGGACACATCGGGCGGCGGCGGCGAAAGTCGAAGTGGTACGAAAATCTGCATCCCCAGGGAGTGCGGGTTCGAGTCCCGCCGTCCGCACCAGACCGATAGAGGACGCCCCGGCCCGTTCCCGTGAACGCTGAGCCTCACGGTCCTCGGACTTGGCGCGATGGGATGCGAGCTTTCAGGGCTTGGCGTCTCTTTCCAAGAAGCCCAGCGCTCGACTGCCACTCCGCGGCGTCCTACCCAGATGCCAGCGTCGTCAACAAACCATCTCCGACGGAGCGAGCTTGCTCGGCAAGCCTGCACCGCGCATCGACGTCCATACGGAGCCGCTGTTCATGTCTGCCAGGGTCATCGCTTCCGGTCCGGCTTCGGCTTCACCGCGAGACTCTTGGCGCGTGGCCGGCGCTCTCCTGCCACGGTGCGAAAGGTTTGCCCCATGGGTCTAGCTTCGAAGCTTATTTGGGTCATCAAAGACTTGCCGAGACCACCCTTATCGTCGAGAATGAGGACGAAACACCTCATGGTCTCGGTGAGGGTTTTGAACTCCTCCTCGAGTTTGGCCAGGCGTTCACGTTCAGCCTTCGCGGCGGGCGAAGCCTCGGCCCCTGGGTTAGCGGGCACCGCCCCATCGATCATCTCGAGGGGGCGGATTCGGCGCAAGACGGACGTCGCCTTCCAGACGACGCGGGCCATCCTCCGTAGGAGGCTCTGGATCCGACGCCGATCGCGCCGCGTGCGACCGCGCGGCAATTCTTCGCCGGGATGATCGGAACACCGTCCCGCATCATTGAGCGCGGCAGTCCCACTGCCGGCACGAGAATGGGCTCGGACATGAAAAACTGCGTGCCGTCGTGAAGCCGAACTTTCTGCGTTTCCATGAGAAACTCCTTGAGAAAAAGTCGACCACAGACATCCCGTCTCTGTGGGAAGGTTTTGATCGGCTAGCGCTCCCTTTCGAAGGGATTGTTGCTGCCCTTCGACGGAGCTTGGTGCTCCTGATCTCCCTTTCGCTGAGAAGCCAGTGTAACTTTGCCGAAACTACTCGGTGTATCCGCGTTCTCCGATTGCAACCAGATCTTGCAATTAGCGCGCGCTTCCGGAGACGAAAGATAGATTTCCAGTGCTCGTCGACGTCCATTCAACGAGATACCCAGCGTTTTCTCGATGTCTCGAACGCCTGAGCAAGGACGAACTGATCGAGCTGGTGCTGGAGATGGCGGCGTGACCGCCTCGGTTGACGGCGCCATGCCGAGCGGCACCAGGGCCGGCACGCCCCAGGTTCTCCTCGGGCACCACCTCAAGCAGCTGAAGCTGCCGACGATCCTGCGCGAGTACGACAAGGTGGCGCGTGAGCGCGCGCAGGGCGGCATAGACCATCCCGGCTACCTGCTGCGCCTGGTGGAATTGGAATTGATCGATCGCGAGCGCCGCGTCGTCGAGCGCCGCATCCGTGCCGCTCGGTTCCCTGCGGTGAAGAGCTTCGACACCTTCGACTTCACCGCGATCCCGAGCCTCAACAAGATGCTGGTGCTGGAGCTGGGCGCTGCGAGTTCATCCTGCCCCGGGAGAACATCATCGCGCTCGGCAACAGCGGCACCGGCAAGAGCCATGTCGCTCTGCCCTCAGCTGGCCAGGGTCCTGGCCAGCTCCGCCCTGGGTCTGGCGGCCTGCCAGAAGGGCTTCACCGTGGCGTTCACGACCGCGGCGTCCCTGGTGACGCAACTGATGGAAGCCCGTGACGAGCGGCGCCTTCTCAAGCTGCAGCGCGATCTGCAGGCCATGAAGCTGCTGATCGTCGACGAACTTGGCTACGTGCCGCTCTCGGCGACCGGGGCCGAGCTGCTCTTCGAGGCGTTCTTGCAGCGCTACGAGCAAGGCTCGACCATTATCAGCTCGAACCTCCCCTTCGAGGACTGGACATCGGTTCTGGGATCGGAGCGGCTCACCGGCGCCCTGCTCGACAGGGCGGCTCATTCGTCAGGTGGAAATCGACGAGCTCAGCAGTCATCCATCACTACCCTCTTGGCTCGTAGGATCGAGGCTGGGCTCATGGAGAGTTCCCCCACTCCGAGACGAAGAAAGACGGGGATCAAGTCGGACCGAGCAGCCGCTTCCCCGCAAATACCGACCCAGATGCCCTCTGCTTGGGCCGCCCTGCAGATGAGCTCGATAGCACGGAGCACGGCCGGATGGTCGGCGCGATTGAGATCGGCAACGCGAGGGTTCAGCCGATCGGCCGCCATCACGTATTGTGTCAGGTCGTTCGTCCCAATGGAGAAGAACGAGACGTGCCGGGCGATTTCGGCTGCCAGGAGCGCGGCCGCCGGCGTCTCCATCATGACGCCGAGGTCGAAGTCGCGCACCGTCTTGCCTTCCGCGTCGAGTTCGGCACGGCACTCGGCGATGAGCGCCTTGACGCGCAGTACCTCGTCGACGTTGGTCACCATCGGCACCATGACCTTCACATTGCCGTGCGCGGCGGCCCGTAGCAGCGCCCTCAGTTGCGGCTTGAAGACGTCCGGCCGGTCGAGGCACATGCGTACGCCGCGCCAGCCGAGGAAGGGGTTGTCCTCATGCGGAAAGGTGATGCCCGCCACCGGCTTGTCCCCGCCGATGTCGAGCGTGCGCACGATCACCGGATGCGGCGCAAAGGCCCGAGCCAGTTCCGCGTAGGTCGCCGTCTGCTCGTCCTCCGTGGGCAGCGCCTTGCGCTCCATGAAGAGCAGTTCGGTGCGGAACAGCCCGACGCCCATCGCACCCGCCTTCAGCGCGGCACCGATCTCCTTCAGCGACCCAAGGTTAGCGGCAACTTCAATGCGCCGCCCGTCGCGCGTCTCTGGATGCACGTCTCTCAGATGACCGAGGGCATCGCTCGCCTGCCGCTCACGCGTGACCCGCGCCTCGAAGTTGGCGGTCGTCGTGGGGTCCGGGTTAACCCAGACCTCGCCCGTGGTTCCGTCGAGCGCCACATAACAGGCGCCCCGCAGTGCTTCCACTCCCATGCGCCATCCGAGCACCGCCGGGATGCCGTGGGTGCGGGCCATGATGGCGAGATGAGATGTCGACACTCGTGTGCCGTCGTTGACCGGTGAGCGCAGCGGTGGGGCCCTGCGGGGTGGAGAACGGTGTCTGTCCAAGACGACCCAGTCCGCCGCGATCGCGGGGATGAAGTTCGCGTTGAGATCTAACGAAGCCCTAACGGTACGCGCACAAAAGTCAGGGCATGAGTTCAGACGTTTGCCAAAGGTGCTGCTGTTGCGAGCCGTGCTCCTGGCACGCCGGCGCAAGAAGCGGCGTTGCACGAACCAGGGAGTGGGCGCAGTTGCCCCAGCCCCGGCTGTGGTTCAGGCGACACAGACGGAGATCGGGCGTCCCAGCTCCAGCATACGGTTGAGCGCATGGACGGCGACGTCCACCTCGGTCGCCCGGCGCCGGTCCGTGCCGAGCGCAGCCCGTCGCCGATCACCTGCTTGAACCTGCCGATGGCTGCCTCGGCCCGAGCCCGCCTCGTGTAGCCGGACGCTTTCTGCCAAGCCGCGCGTCCGTGCTGGGCGATGCTTTGCAGGTGGCGGTCCCGCTGCGTGGGCGTGGTCTCGGCTATCTCGCTCGGCACGGCCGTGGAACGCGGGGGCATGATGATCGCCGCTGCCGGACAGCGCTCGGCGACCGCGGCGGCAACGCCCTCCTGGTCGTAGGCTGAGGTTGCCCCGGTTTGATGGCTCTTGCTCATCTTGCGTGGATGGCGGCCGATTGACTCGGATCGGTCACGGCTCGTGTGCCGTTCCCATCGTGGGCGGCATGCACATCCCGTTCTCCATCCCTGAGTGCCGCATCGATAGCGTCCTCGATCAGAACCCGAACCGCCTTACGATCCGGGTGCCGCGGGACGGGCAGATCGGCCGGTGTCCTGATTGCGGCTATCCGAGTCGATCCGTCCACAGTCGCTATCACCGGAACAGGAAGCGCAACGCCGAGACCGAACAGTTGACGGTCGGCGGTTGCACGCCGCTCTCGGCCTGATGGACCTGGAAAAGACGGACATCGTCGGCCGTCGCCGTGTCGGGCGAGCGTCCGAGGAAGGCCGCGAAGCTCCGGACGAACATGATGTAGTTGCGTTGTGTCTCTTCCCGAAGGCCGCGCATGGCCATGTCGTCGAGCATGCGGCGGCGGAGCGGGCTGACGGAGACGGAGGACTACTCCGGCAATATTTCAGGCGACGCAATGCGCGTCAATCAGCCGAGGCTTTGATTGATGCTGTGGAACGGCCCCCTACGACAGCATCCGAGTGCTAACGTGGTCGTTGCTGGCAACGCCACAAGCAAGGAGCCGTTCCATGAACGAGATTACCACGATCGGGCTGGATCTGGCCAAGCAGATTTCCGCCGATGTCGAGGGAGCGCCGGTAATAAGCCGAAAGCTGCGGCGCGCTGACATGCTGAGCTTTTTCAGGAAGACGCCGCGGTGTCTGGTCGGGCTCGAGGCGTGCGGTGGCGCACACTATTGGGCGCGCGAGATCGCGGCCCTCGGGCATGAGGTGCGGTTGATTCCGCCGGCCTATGTCAAACCATACGTGAAACGCGGCAAGACAGACGCCGCCGACGCCGAGGCGATCTGCGAAGCGGTGACGCGCAAGACGATGCGCTTCGTCCCGGTCAAATCCGCCGATCAGCAAGCGGCCGCCATGGTGTTGAAAACCCGCGAGCTTCTCGTGCGCCAACACACCCGGGCCATCAATGCGCTGCGCGCCCACCTTGCGGAACTCGGCATTATCGCCGCGACCGGAACGACGAAGGTGGCCTCCTTGATCGATATCGTGCGTGACGAGACCGACAATCGTCTCCCGCAAGCGGCCCGTTTCGCCTTGAGCGAGATCGCCGACCATATCGAGGGGCTGAACCGGAAGATCGGCAAACTGGAACACGCCATCGTGATGGAGGCCAAGCGTGACGACGACATGCGGCGCCTATGCCCGATCCCCGGGGTCGGCGCCATCATCGCCGCCTCGATCAAGGCCACGGTTCCCGATCCGGGGGGCTTCACGTCCGGCCGCCACTTCGCGGCCTGGCTCGGCCTAACGCCGAAGCCCCATTCGAGCGGTGGCAAGGAGCGGCTCGGCGGGATCTCGAAGATGGGCAATCCGATGTTGCGCTCCCTTCTGGTACTTGGCGCCACTTCGGTCCTGCGACATGTCAAGGGTAACGCCAGCGCGCCGCCGTGGCTGAGCGCGCTTCTAGCAAGGCGTCCCTTCAAGGTCGTCGCTGTCGCGCTGGCCAACAAGATGGCACGGATCATCTGGGCGCTCCTCACCAAGGGCGGAAAGTATCGAACATCTGGGACGACAAGCGAGGCTGCTCACGCTTGAGCCGGCGGTCGACTAGGACGAACTGACCGGCGGTCTCGCCGGCCAGAGGCAAGGTGCATTACAGATGATGAACCATCGGGACGAAATCCCGACGCAGGAGAGGCCGTGCGCGACGATGCGCTCACAGCGCGTTTGATTGATTAGGCCACTTGCGTCGCGGACTTCATCAAGGCCAGCGGTGTGATGCCGCGCTCAAAGGCCGGACATATGACCGCACCGTCCTCGATCGGGACGTCATCTGAAAAAGCGCTTGCCTGCGGGGCCGTTCCACATATGTCGCGGGACGATCGTGTGTGCCTCGCGAGATGAAGGCTGACCCTCCATGCTCCGAGGCCGGGGCAGCCCGCTCAAGCACTCACTCAGATCTCCAGTTGTGCCTTACCTCTCAGGAACCCCTCCCGCGAGAGCGGGTTCGTCCATGGGCGCAAAGCGGCCGCGCCAGGCCTCATGAACAGGCTCCGAATTTAATTAGTAGGCAATTGCAACAATATACGTGTTCTCAGTTTCATTCTCTCGGGTGCGCCATCTGCGTACAAAAACGGGAACATCTCCGGTCTCGTTGCGGATCTGACTTTCCAACCTGTCTCTCTGGCCAACGATGCGGACGATGGCGTCATCCACCTCAATCGCGCTGACGACCGAGGCGATGTCCAGGATATGCGAGGAGTTCGAGCGATATGGATGGCGCCGTGTCCGAGCCGCTCTTCGGCAGCAGGGAATGGTGGTCAATCACAAGAAGGTGCGTCGCCTCATGCGCGAGCACGGTCTTCAGCCCAGGATGCGTCGACGATATACGACGACGACGGACAGCAACCACGACCAGCCGATCTTCGCTGACCTGGCCAAGGACATGCAACTGAACGGACCCGACCAGCTCTGGGTCGCGGACATCACCTACGTTCCCATCATCGGCGGCTTCGTCTATGTTGCTATCGTGCCTGATGCATGGTCCCGCAAGGTCGTCGGGTATGCCCTGAGCCGCGCGATCGACGCGCGGCTCACCCTGGCGGCCCTTGGGGCTGCCGTCATCGGACGCATACCGCAGGCAGGATGCATCCATCATTCGGATCGCGGTTCGCAATATGCCGCCAAGGCCTACCGTGATGAACTTGCAGCCAAGGGCCTCAAAGGCTCCATGGGACGTCGCGGGAACCCTTACGACAACGCCAAGGCTGAGAGCTTCATGAAAACGCTCAAGGTCGAGGCCGTCCACCCGATGGCCTTCGAAACGTTCGAAGACGTGGCCGAGCACCTTCCCCGGTTCATCGAACAAACCTACAACACGCGACGTCTCCACTCCTCCCTCGGCTATCTTAGCCCCTCACAGTTCGAGGATCAGCTCCCCCGGCAGACGGTCAAAACAGCGGCCTGACCCTGTCCGCCTCCAGGGGCCCACTCCATAGGCGGGCCAACGTTGCAGCCGCGCTGACATTCATGCTCACGACTCCGATCGCGGAAATCCATCCCCCACGGGCATGCAGCTTTCGCCCAGGATGAGGGAGGGCTGGAACACGACGTGCCGGGCGCCCGCGCCGCCGCCGCGGGCGACGCGGTCGATCAGGAGGCGCAGCGCCTCGTTGGTCATGTCCGCCACTGGGTGTTCGGTCCTGGTCAGCCGAGGCCGTAGGCCGCCGATCCCGGGAATCGTGTCCGTAGAGGCGATCGAGATGTCGTCCGGGCATCGGAGACCGAGGTCGGCCAGCGCGCGCATCACGCCCAGCGCCATGACGCCGCTTGCGGCATAAAGGGCCGTCGGGCGGTCCGGCCGATCGATGATCTCGCGCGCCACCGAATAGGCGACGTCCTCGCGGAACTCGCCCGATCGGATATGCCTCGGCAGGGGTGCCACCCCACGGGCCGCCATCGCCTGCAACAGGCCCTCCAGCCGTCCGCGACCAGTCGTGAGGTGCGCCGGCCCGGTGATCGTGGCGATCCTCCTGTGGCCGATGTCGAGCAGATAGTTGGTCACCTGGCTCGCAGCCGACACGTTGTCGATCGTCACGGAATCGAACCGGTCGTCTTCTACCTCGCGGCCGAACAGCACCGTCGGGATCGCCGTGCCGTCGCTGTCGCGCTGATCGGGCCGTAGGCTCGCGCCGACGGGAACGAGCAGAATCCCGTCGCACGACAGCGTCCGAATGCGCGCAAGTATGCGGCGTTCGTTGTCGGGCTTCTCGTCGCTGTTGAACACCACAAGCGCATAGCCCCAGGCCGCGACCGCCGCCTCTGCGGCGAGGACTACTCGGGCGAAGAACGGGTTGGCGAGGTCCGATACCACCAGCGCGATGAGTTGGGTGCGGCCCCTCTTGAGATTTCGCGCAGCGGACGAGGGTGCATAGTCGAGGCTCGCCACTGCGGCGGCAACGCGCGCGCGCAGTTCGGGGCTGACGAACGCACTCTCATTGACCACCGCCGACACCGTCGCGGTCGACACGCCAGCGGCTTTCGCCACATCCTTGATCGTTGCCAAAGCCTGAGTCCAGCGAACCGATTAGGTAGAGAAAGCTGACGGAACCTGTACTGGATGTCCAGGGCAGAGGAATAAAATCCCTCTTGCCACGCGACCCGGGTTGATGGACACTTCTGAAACGTTTAGATCGCGTTCGCCAAACGCGGCATCGGCGGGAGGAAGAATGCGCACTCTGACAATCGCCTGCGTGGTCGCAGGAATGACCGTCTCGGCCGGAGCGGCCCGGGCGGCGGAACAGCCGCTGCTGGGCATCGTCTCGATCTCGGCCAACGAGGCCAACAATGCGCGCTACATCGCGGGCGCGACCGCGGCCGCCAAGGAAGACGGCTGGACCGTGTCGGTGATCGATGCGGCCGGGAGCGCCGATCAGGCCAATTCCGCCATCCAGAACTTCGCTGGGCGCGGCGCGGGCGCCATCGTCGACATGGTCTTCCCCTGGTCCTCCATCGGGGCGGGCCTTGCGGCCGCCAAGGAGGCCGGGGTGCCAGTAGTGACTTGGGGCGGCGGTCTCGGCGGTTCGGTCGTGGCCACCAACGGGTCGGGCGCGCCCGTCGCCCAGCCTGTGATCGACAAGATGGTGGCCGATCTCGGCGGCAAGGGCAGTCTGCTGGCCCTGACGTATCGGACAGGCGAAGTCTGCCGCAACCGTGAGACGTTGCTCGATCAGGTGCTGGCCAATAAGTCCGGCATCCAGGTGACCAAGAACGAGGTGCGCATCCCGGGCTATTTCGAGGACGGCGCGCAATATGCCAACGCTTGGCTCGCCTCTCATCCTGCCGGCGACGTCAAGCCGGCGATCTGGGGGTGCTGGGACGATCCGGCCATCGGCGCGATCGGCGCCTTGCGCCAGCAGGGTCGCGACGATGTCCTGGTCTATGGCGTCAACGGCAACGCGCAGGCGATCGAGAACATCAAGAATGGTCACATGACCGCGACTGCGTGGGAAGACAGTTACAAGGAGGGCTTCGAGATGGTGAAGCTCCTCAAGCAGATCAAAGCGGCGGGCGCGGGCTGGACCGCCAAGGCCGTCGAGGTTCCGGCAATCCTGGTGACCAAGGAGACGGTCGACCAGTTCATCAAGGATCACCCCGACGCTACCGGCAAGTAATCGAGCGGTGATCCGTGGTGCCGACTGAGCGAGGCGCGCCGCGCTCGTCCGCTGCGCCTTTCCTAGTAGTCGAGGACATAGCCAAGGCCTATGGCGGGGTACAAGCGCTCAAGGGCGTGTCGCTGTCGCTGCGCCCGGGCGAGGTCCACGGGCTGGTGGGAGCCAATGGGGCCGGCAAGTCCACGCTGATCCGCGTGCTCGCGGGCCTCGCCCAGCCCGATCGCGGCCGCATCATCGCCGACGGGCTGCCGGTCACGATCGGCACCTCGCACCGCGCCACCGAGCTCGGAATGAACTTCATCCACCAGGAGCTCGCCTTCGTACCCGGCATGACGGTGGTGCAGAACATCATGCTCGGGCTGCCGAAGACGACCCGGTTCGGGATCATCGATTGGCGCGCCATCGCCCGCGAAGTCGCACCCATCGCGGCGCAGGTCGGCATCACCGCGCCGCTGTTCGCCACCGTCAAGGGGCTGCCGCCGGCCGAGAACTGGCTGATCAACATCTGCCGCGCCTTGATCCGCAAGGCCCGCCTCATCGTCATGGACGAGCCGACCGCCTCGCTGGCGGCCAGCGAGGGCGAGAAGCTCTTCCGCATCATCGAAAACCTGTCCCGCTCCGGGGTCGCCATCCTCTATGTGTCGCACCGGCTGGACGAGGTCATGCGGCTGTGCGGCCGCGTGACGGCGTTCCGGGATGGCCGCTCGGTCGGCTCCCTCGAGGGCGCGGACCTCACGCGCGGCGCGCTGGTGGAGGCCATCGTCGGCAACGGGGTCGGACGGCTGGCGCCGGCGTCGGCCAGACCGCGGTCGGATGCCGTGACGCTGGAGGTCTGCGGTCTCGCGCGGCTTCCGCGGGTCAGAGGCGTCAGCTTCGATCTCAGGCGTGGCGAGGTGCTCGGCCTCGGGGGCCTCGTCGGCGCCGGCCGGACCGAGCTCGCGCGACTGATCTATGGCGCCGACAAGACCGATGCCGGCACCATGACGCTCGAGGGCAAGCCGTTCGCGCCGCACGCGCCGGCCGACGCGGTCCGGGCAGGGCTCGGGCTCGTGCCGGAGGAGCGGCGCGCCGAGGGGTTGCTGCTCACCAAGAGCGTCGCCTTCAACCTGCAACTCGCCAACCTCGCCCGTATCGTGCGTAGCCCGGCGCTGCCGCTGATCGACAGGGGGCGGCGGGCCGCGTCCTCGCTCGCGGTCATCCGCGACCTGGCGATCAAGGTTGCCAACATCGAAGCGCCCGTCGGTCGGCTGAGCGGCGGCAACCAGCAGAAGGTGGTGATCGGCCGCTGGCTGCTGCGAGGCCCCAAGGTGCTCATCCTCGACGAGCCGACGCGCGGGGTCGACATCGGGGCGCGCGGGGAAATTCACCGCCTGATCCGGGGTCTCGCGGGCAAGGGCATGGCGGTCCTGGTCATCTCCTCGGAGCCGGACGAACTCCCGGACCTCTGCGACCGCGTGCTGGTCATGGCGGAAGGGCGCATCGTGCGCGAACTCGCCGGCGAAGCCGTGACCCGCAACGCCATCATCGAAGCCAGCTATACCGAACCCGCAGGAGCCACGCCATGAGCGAGGTGCTCGTCACCCACCGGCGGCTCTCGCCCCGCAGCAAGACCGCCCTGGGTTTCTTCGCCCGCTATGCCACGATTCTCGGCCTCGTGGCCATGATCGTGGCCTTCGCGCTCCTGTCGCCGCGCGCGTTTCCGACCGTCAACAACTTCACCAACGTCCTGAACCAGACCTCGCTCGCGATGATCATCGCATCGGGGCTGACGCTTGCGGTCGTGGTGGGCGAGCTCGATCTCTCGATCGGCTTTGCGGCGAGCCTGCACGGCATCCTGGTCACGGGGCTGATCGTCAGCAACAAGCTGCCGATTCCCCTCGCGATCCTGATCGTGCTCGGGGCGGGGGCGCTGATCGGCCTCGTGAATGGGCTGATCGTGACCAAGATCCGGGTCAACTCGGTGATCGCCACGCTGGGGATCGGCACGATCCTGACCGGCCTCGCCTTCGCCTACACGTCCGGCGTGCCGATCGTGTCCGGCGTGCCGGAAGCCTTCCTGCAGCTGTCGCTCGGCCGCCGGCTGTTCGGCATCCCGAACAACATCGTCGTGATGGTCATCATCGTGGGCGGGCTCTGGGTCCTGGTCGAGCGCACCGCCCTCGGCCAGGAGATCCAGGCGGTCGGCGGCAATCCCGCGGCCGCGCGGCTGGCGGGCATCGACGTCGACCGGATCAAGATCCTGGGCTTCATGATCTCCGGCACCTGCGCGGCCCTGACCGGGATCCTGCTCGCCTCTCGGCTCGGCAGCGGGACCGCCAGCGCGGCTGACAGCTACCTGCTGACCGCGTTCGCGGCCGTGTTCCTCGGCTCGGCCACGCTGCGGGACGGCGAATTCCATGTGCTCGGCACGCTGATCGGCGCCCTCATCATCGCGTTTGCGTTCAACGGCCTCAACATCTTCGGCGCGCCCACCTTCTCGCAATACATGCTGCAGGGTGCCATCCTCATCGTTGCGGTCGGGCTGTCGAGCCTCGGCCGCTCCATCGCAGAAAGCTGACCACCATGAGCGACGCCTCGACCGCCACGTGGGATGTCCACGTCATCGAATTCGCCCGCTCACGGCAGCAGCGCATGGCCGGACTGATCCACGGTGCGCCTTTCGACGAAGTGCACGACCTGCCGTTCTCGTTCGTGCTCGCGCGCAGGGCCGACAGGATCGTCCTGATCGACACGGGGTTCATGCGCGAAGGCACCGGCGAAGCCATGAGCGTGAAGTTCGACGTGCCTTACTGGATCTCGCCCCTTCGCATGCTGGCCGAGATGGGTGTGGACCCCGAGGACGTGACCGACATCGTGCTCAGCCACGCCCATTTCGACCACATGGGCTCGATCGGGAAGTTCCCCAAGGCACGCCTCTACATCCAGAAACGCGAGATCCTGAGCTGGCACGAGGCGATCGCCTTGCCGCCGCAATTCGGCTTCCTGACCGAGATCATCAACCCGGACGATCTGCGCCATGCCTTCGACGCGGCGGTCGAGCACCGCCTGACTCTGGTCGACGGCGACGTCGATGACCTGTTGCCTGGCCTCCATGTCCGGCTCGGCGAGGGCCACACCATGGGCCAGCAGTTCGTCATCGTCGACACGGCCCGGGGCAGCCTCGTAGTGTCGGGAGACTGCGTCTACTCTAAGCGCAACCTCTGCGGCCACAACCATAGCGGCGTCTACGTGCCGCTGACGAACGCAATCGGCGCCGCCTGGGACCAACTCAAGACTATCGATCGCATCAACAAGGCCATCGAGGGCGACCTCGGTCGGCTGATCATCCTGCACGACGCGGAGCGCTGGAAAGGCATGCCGGTCGTGAAGGAGGTCGAGGGTTTCGCGATCGTGCACATGTCCTGAAGCGATGCCGCCGAACTCACGTTGTCTGGCCTTGTGAAAACCAAGTCAGCGGGCCCGGGCAGGAAGGGCCCCCCGGCAGGATCGTGAAGTCGTGAAGGTCGGCTTCCGGGATTCGCAGCAATCACCGGGAACGACGGAGATGGGGCAGTGCTGCCGGCAACCTGCGATCCGGAACGACCACTCTTGGGCGCGTGGGTTCGGGGGAGATGCTGGTGAACTCGCCAAGCGCCGGGGCCAACCACCTCTACACCGCGGTGGGCGGGGTCGACGACCGATGCGGAACGGCAATTCGCCAGCGTTCACAGTGCCCATCTATATCTTGTCGGGTGCGCCATCTGCGTACAAAACCGCTAACTTTTTCGTCGCCACGCTGGACGAGTTCGGCCAGCGTATTCGTCTGGCCGGCAACCTCACAATTCCATCGCCGACCTCGATCCGGGAGATGACCGAAGCGATGTAGCCGCGCCTGGCGTTGGCATCGCCCTCGTCGAGCCGCTCGCTCAGCAACGTTCCGAACCGCTGGATTTTATCGTCGTCGATGTCGTTTGCCCGGGAGGGCCACGATGCTGAGCGTTCGAGCGCGCGCTCGACAGGCTTTCTTGCAAGGAGCAGCGGAGGTTCGCGCCGCGGTGTTTTCGTTGGAGGGCGCACGATCCTTCCCGAACCAATCGACGCTGCAGGGATACACGACGTTTACTATCACCGCTCGCCAGGTGAATGAAGTAAGCGAGTCCAAGAGCTTTCGTCTCAGTAGGCAAGATCTTGACGGTCAGCTACGTGCTACGTCGGTGACGGGCGAGACACCCCGTCGAAGTAACGCTTACAAGAGGCCAATCGGCGTTGATCGCGCTGAGTGATGGCGGTGACCTGTGCAAATTGTTGCTGTAGGTCCTGTTCCTTTTCTGCAGCGCAGTCTGCTGATCTCGCAAGGTTGCATCGAGATCGGCGGCGGTAGCCTGCTCGTGATCGATCGCCGCCTGGAGGGTGACACGCTGCAAGAATTCTGGCGAAGTTCCCGCAAAGAGATGGGCCCTGACCTCCTCCGGCAGGATGGCCACTTTTTCAAACGCGTCAATCACACCGGGTCTGTCCATCGACGCCGCGACCGCGAGGAGACGGTCGATCAGCCATCCGAGCGCCGGACCATTCCCAGGGCTGACGGACGGCGCGGGAAGCCTGCTGAGCGCGGCGAGATATGGGTAGGTGTCCTGCGGCTTTGCAGGGATCGCCGCGATCCGGATGAGCCGGTAGGCATCGGCGCGCTGGCCCCACCGCGCGGCGAGGACTGAGGACGCGTCGACTTCGTAGTCCGGATCGACCTGCTCGACGATCCCGAGGGCACGCTCCTGTGCGGGGGTGATCTGACGGTAGCCGAGGAGGTGCATGGCTACTACCGTGGCCAGGACCAACCCAGCCAAACCAATGGCTCGAAGGCCGGCGCTCCACCGCCCTTCGAGGATGAGGCGCTGTGCCTCGAAACGCGGATCCGCCCACCAGATGTAGTCGCGGGGATCGACGCCCGCCCAGGGGAATCGCATTTGGAATTGGCTGAAGGGGTAGGGGGCTTGAGCGGCGGGCGGTGATGGAATCTACAGCTGAGCGGGATGACTGCACAGTGGGTGAATGTCTTGGATCAGTTTGCCGCCAGTTGGGAGGGTCTGGATGACCCGCGAACCGGCAATGCCGCGCTGCATGATTTCCATGAACTCTTGATGATCGCGTTGTGCACGGTCCTGT